>Ga0065711_1000207_pt1 | contig 82187 bp, 47 predicted proteins | sample Hoacrofraction12_FD_59098 | JGI IMG/M metagenome (GOLD analysis project Ga0065711, IMG submission 59098) | Hoatzin crop microbial communities from Cojedes, Venezuela - Epithelial fraction 12 v2 (version 2) | ecosystem: Host-associated > Birds > Digestive system > Esophagus > Crop | place...
CTCCCCGGCCCCGGCCCCGCAGGGCAGGGGAGCCCGCCGCGGGCGGTGCGGGGCCCGGCGCGCAGGGGGGGCCTTCGGGGCCTGCCCCTCTCCCTCTCGGGCAGCGCCCGGCTCCGCGGGGAAGCGGAAAGCCCCTTGCTTGGCCCTTGGGCTGTCGGGGTGACTCCCAGGCGGCTGGCCGGGGCTGTCGGGGTGTCTGAGGCGGCTGGCCGGGGCTGTCGGGGTGACTCCGAGGTGGCTGGCTGGCCCCCGGGGTGCGGTACGTGAGGCCAGGCGCTGGCTGGGGCCATAGGCCCTTGGCCTGGTTTCCTGGGAACGTCCTTCCGAAAAAGATGAGCTGGGTAAAGCGGTCGGTGAGCTCTGAGACTTGAAGGCCCCGGAAGGCTCGCCGTACGGGTGAAATGAGACTGAGCCGGTCTTCTCTGAACAGTTGTATTTAATCAAAAAAGCCCAGAAACTGAGTCATGAGTATACTCTATTTATAGGAATGCAAGGACACAAGATGTACAGTTTGAAGCTACATCTGTCGATGATCGTATATACTGCAGTACAGTCATAATAACGTGGGACAGCAAGTAATCACCTCACAACAGCACACATGAGTGGTTAAACTTACAAAGGAAATATTTACAAACTTACCTTTACAAAACAACATTGTGTGCATACAAAATGAAATTTGCAATGAAACTGAAGATACATTTAAGGCAGACCAGCAATACACTGAAATAATTAAGGCTGTGGAATTACTTTGCACCTTGAAAATGCTGAGCTGTTAGCAATACTGTTTCTTTTTTCCTCCTTCGGTTGACTGTTGCAAAGATTGAAAAGCATCAGTATATTCCAACTGTTTGCTCTCCTCTCAATGAGTAAGTCTGAGATTTAATTATTATTTTTTTTTGCTCTTTCTGTTGCATTTGCCTTCCAAAAGTTATTAGCAAATTGACCTCAGTGGCAGAACAACGCCGGACAGTTTGGTAGAAAGAGAATTAAAAGCACCAGCATCAGAAGTTGGACATGAAGGTGAGATATGGCTTGAGGAGAGAAGATGTTGGTTTTTCACTAGCTTCATAATAAAGACTACAGTTACAGCGAATACTGAGCATCCCGATGCTATGGTAACACTCACCACTATACAGATCCCAGAACGAGAGTTCATCACTTGATGGCAGTGCGCAGTCAGCCTAGTAAAATGGGATTTTATTTTATTTGCTTGGGAAAGCACCATTTTCTGATGGGACATGAAAGGATGAGCTGGAAAATAAATCCAAGCCCTGTGTTAGAGGAGAATCTACCTCTGCAGTGAAAGGAACAGAAACAAAACCAGGTGGTTAGCTGCTGTGTGCGCTAATTTTATCTGTTACACCTTTGTACATACAGACTGGCCTTTACATCTGTATCTGAAGTTTATATTATCTCAGGCCACTTGGTGCAGTCCCCTCATTTCAAGGGTATTAAAATATGGTTACATACAGTCAGGTCATAATGTGCGGTTCTGCATTTAGGCTTTATTCACGGTATTCGTAACAAAGGCCTAATAGCATCGACAGCAACGCTAATGAACTCCACTGAAGCCACAGAACTTGTACAGGTCAGTTGAGGGCAAAGACTTTGTCTCAGCATTAACTTAGTTTGACGGTAAAATGCTTCTAAAGATAAATGTTACTGAAAAAAATAGAGTCATTTAAAATAAAAGGGCAGTAAGACTAAACAAGACTTGTTGGTACAAGTAGGAAGAGAGAAATTTTGCAAATTTTAAAGCTTGGATTGCTTTAAAATATTGAAGTCTAAAACGTTGGGCTGGCTGTGTGTCATCCCTGTAGTAAGATGCGTAGGGAGCTTGGCAGCTTGGTGGAGAGGTGGGGATCTCCCACAAACAGGGCAGCAAGTGCTTGGGACGCCTGATGGGAGCTGGCAGCGTTGCACACGCAGTCACATTTCCTATTCGATGGCTAAGAGTGAAACGGCCTGGCCTGGCTGCTCCAAGCGGAGCAGAGAGAGAGGTGAATTAGTTTCTCGTGTCCACGCGCACCCATTAAACATGCCTAAATAACGGGCGCCGTGTGGCAGCGTGCCCTCTGGCCTCTGTTTGACTGGCACCCTTGCTGCTGCCTTCCTGCAGGCCTGCCGCTCAGCCTGGAGCTGGGGAATGCTCGGAGCGAGCGTACCTCAATGTCAGCGCAGGGTCAGAGCACCGTGAGGATGCCTGGAGGTGGTGGCTGTGTGCGGAGTGCCGCTCTGCGCCCAGCTTGTGCTGCTCCATTGCTGGCATTACTGTTGGTCTTTCCAGCTGCTGGAGAAGCTAGAGGGTGCAGCTACCATCACACCTTCGCTCTGCTGTCTTGGGAATACCCTGAGTGGTAAAGCTGCGGGCTGAAAGCTTCCCCTTGGAGTCAGCTGCTCTCTGGGGAGCTTTGTAAAGGCCTAACAGAGCTTTATGGGAAACTGTGTTTCCCCGTGTTTGTTACAGGCAGTATTTCATGCACAAAAACATTCAGTAGTTGCTGAATGCTGCGAAGGGTTTGGCAGTGGTGCGAAGGGGTTGGCTGTGGTGCTTCTCACTCAGTGGGCTCACTCCAGGCCTACTTACTCAGCTCTGTAATCTCTTTACAACAGAGTTACAGGACCTGTTGGATCTGCAGGGAGGCCACAGGTTGGCTAAAAAAGACCTTAAGAGAGCAAGGTCAGAATACTTCGTCTGTATTTATCATACGGCAGCATTTCATGTCAACCTGATATTATTCAGGCAAAAGAAATATTTGATTTAAAATGCAAGAATCGTTGATAATCACAAATATATCTGGAAGTACTAACAGGTTCGAGTTTTCTTGAATGTGCTGTAAGAAGAGCGGTGCCCAGGAAGGGGAGATCTCTGACATGGATATGGAAAAAGCAGAGCCATAAAGGAAAGCAACCTCATAACATTCAAAAAAAATCTTCAGAATTCAGCACCTCCAGCTCTCCCTCAAAGAGGAATGGCTGCTGCTGCAGTCTGACGTACGAATGCTGGAGGCAGGAAAATAAAATGATAAATAACGTCAGATTTCATGTGATACATGAGAATTTGTTTGTATTAACACCAAGCAGAAAGACTGTGGCTTAGACTGTACCCGCAGGCCTAATAAAAGCTGTCGGTTTTATAAACCACACTTCCATAAACAATTTTTAAGGGCAGCGCAATCACAGCACAGAGAGCCAGCTTTGACAAATAGGAAGAAGTACAAACAGTCCTGTAGTGAGGAAGTACCTGAGGCTGGTGCTAATTAAAGACACCCCTTGATGACTGCTGTTTGAAGATGTTTTGGCTGTTGAGAAATCACATGCTTGCTCAGGATGAGAGTCTGGTCTTTGTCTAAGGGGTGCTGCTGGATTGCTTAGGAAATTAGCTGCTGCACTGCAGAGGGAAACTGGGACAGGTTCTCGCTGATCCAGAAGGTTTAGCCTTCTGTGAGCGCTGTCTCTTTCAAGCCTTTCCACAACTTCCCCCTGTATTAGATCTCTCTCCATCAGCCACACAGCCTCCTACACTGCTTCCAACTCTGCGCAGGCAGCCGGGCTCACCCTTCTGACTGTGGCTCCTTGACCTCAAGGTCTGTTCTTATATCGCGTGCATGTGGGGCTGAACATTTTTTTTTTTTTGCTGTGCCTCCTTTCTTCTGACCACTCCAGCATACTGATGGAGCAAGCACAAAGAGAAGGGCCAGGTGTCCTACCTACCATGAAACTGAGCTTGGAGGTGGATCAAAAAAAGGCTAGCAGAGCCCTGAGCGTTTAACAGCACTTGCAGAGTTATCTCCACCACATGCTGGCAGACAGCTTTTGCTCCTGCAGATACATTGCAGGCTCACAGTGCAGTTACTTGAATGGTGAATTAAATTGACTCTTGCCCTTACAAGAAAGTCTGTACTGAGCACACGCGGTCAGATCAAGCCCTTTTCCTTAGGAAAACCTTTGGTAACAACTGACATTTCCCCTTAGAGGCACAGCAATGGCACTCAGCACCGAGACAAAGCCCTCGCATGCCTGGGGAAAAAAAAAATACTCTTTGATCGCCACCCTGTGAGGCTATAGAGTTTTATGGTGTGGCAGCAGGATGGGGAAGCCCCAGCTGGGGAGGTGTTTCCCCTCCCAGTCTCACTGCTAGAGAGGAAGATTTGGCCAGCCTACGAACTGCTGATTTGTCACTGCGGACTCCCTGCACTGGTTATACTTAAGGCCGGCTCCGTCACTGTAACATCAATATGATGATGTTGCAACTTGGCTTGCAAGAGAGAAATGTTTTAATTGTGAATATTTTTTATTTTATTACAAATTAAGGTTTGGACATAAAAAATACCCTCACGTATGCTTTGGTGATGGGGTGCTAACGGCGGCTGAGAGATATTTACAAATTTGGAAATTAAACAAATGACATACTTTATAACACTGAAAACGATTTTCAAGCTATAAGCAAATGGATGAACTCACCACTCCTACTGCACTCTGAAAGGCTTAGATGGACTTTGGGCCAAGCAATTCTAAAGCTAGGAATGGAACAGGATCCTTTATATATATATCTATATATATGATACAATATATGTATACTGAAAACCTGTGATAGAAAAAATTGTCTTCGTCGTCATCATGTAGTTTACAGATACTGCAAAAATTGGACACAGCCTTTTCTCAATGCACAGGTTTTGCAAAAGATTTCTGTACAGTGTTTATAAAATGCTTTTAAAAAACCCATCGTAGTTCCATTGTGCTTAGTCAAAACCAGCTGTATGCTCCAATGAATTCATTGCCTTAATCGTAGCTCCAGAAGGTCCTGCATGTTGAGTTGACACAGCAGAAAGCCCAAGGGTTGACGGGGGGTTTTGATCCGAGCACTACCACACAACGAGAGTGTATCTATGTCAGCCACGCCACCATGGAAGCTGATCCAGTGGAGACTGGGGCCTGATCTTGCATGTCCTACGCAGGCAGAGTCCCCACTGAAATCATGGCAGACCTGGGCATACGGGGCATGCAAAATCCGACTGTTAACCTGGAGCAGGTGTGCAATGATTTCAGTAAAAACTGGCTGCAGTCCAGTTCTGCAGTACATGCTAAGGTCAGCCTAGTCTCGCTCCCCCCCCACTATCCTAATCCGAATCTCTCATACATTTTGAAATCAGTTCAGCAAGATCAAGAGGATTTTCTATAAGGCTGCCTCACAAAGATTAAGGCTACTGCAATTTTGGCTCTCGTTTCCAGTTGGTGTTTGCTTCCCGCAGTCCTTTTCTGGCGGTGGATGTGACGATGCCATGTGTCCCAGGAGCAGCCCACCGAGGGAAGCGAGCAGGTGCCTGCTGCCGTTACCCCTTTTGCTTTGGTCCTGAGGAACTGGGCAGGTCCTGCCACCTCTGCAATGATTTGTACCGTGCAGCTGGGGAAGCCGCGTGAAATGCAAACGCTGGATACAGGACTATATACAGACAGATGTGCTCTGTGCCTGCTCGCTCCCTGCGCCTTGCCTCAGGACCGGCAGTGTAGCACCCCAGGGATGGAGCTGTTACGTGCCTGGGTTCAGCCGGCTCATCAGGAAACTCTTGACGCTGGGGACTGGGTGCACATCGTACTGGTGCCTGCGGCGCTCGATGAAGGAAGCCAAGCGGGAGGTATCCAGTGGGATCTTCGAATAGCTGCCGTTGTGTGGTTGCAGCCATGGATGCTGTAAACAAGTGGCTGCTGTTGGCCTTCTCCTGAAATCTTCCTGGAGGATAACGTTGATGAAATCCCTGGCAGCATGGCTCACGTCGGAGAAGTATTCAGGTGGGAAGCTGAAATCTACCCTGCACACATTGATACAAGTCTCCTCTTTGCTTTCATCCAGGAATGGAGAGACACCACTTAACATGACGTAGGTGAGAACCCCAATGCTCCAGATATCCGTGCTGAGGGAGACAGGAAGGCCTTGGATAACTTCAGGAGCTGCAAACTCTGGGTTTCCGAGGAGGTGGTGGACGTGGTAATGACCTGTGATCTGAACTGCATCTTCTAAATCAATGATCTTGACACGAGGTACCGGGATCCTTAAATCAATGAGCAGATTTTCTGGCTGTTGAAAAGATAATAACAAAAACTTAATTATATTTTTGTGTAGATTTCATTCTAGATAAGCCTCTATCTAAATATTTAGCTTTGCTTTTAGGTTTAATAGCCAACCAAAACTCACATTTAATCAGATGTGGGAGGTACAAATCAGGAGAGGGAATGACAAGGAACCAGCTCAGCTGCTCTTTACACTACTGTAAATTCGAATCAATGCTGAAGTTGCAATGACAACAGCTTCATTTTGCACTAGGGCAATACAGTGGAATTTTGCACATTGCCTCAAATATTCACAGTTTATTTTCCCAAACTAATCTCTACAGATTAAGAGCACTGACAGATTTTTTAATTTTTATAAGACTTGTGTATGTCTGATCAGTTGATTTACATTCCATTTGTTTACATGACAACTAGCTACATAAATGTGCATAACTCATAGCAGAAATGTTCTTCCTGAAGTAAATGTTCAACTTTGCTCCCACTACCACATCTCCTGGGAGGGACTCTGGTGCGTGCCATTACTGCTGCTGTCAGTTGACATGGATGGCGCTGCCAGTGTTCCCTTATAAACACCAGGACACAATCAAGCCTTCCAAGCCAGAGTGTAGTTATATTTCATCTCAGTTGTTTTTTACCAGTTTTACCAACTCTTGCAGTATTTAATATCTCTCTCAGTGGGAGATGCCGAGCATTCCATATACAGTCCTCTCTGGGGAATTAACATGGATTTTGCTTCCTTTGTTGGAATGATGGAGATGATTTCTGAATTTATTTCTTGCACCCTCTCTAGACTCACTATTCTGTTCTATAGGCTCTCATCCTCATGCATATTTTACTGCTGCCTCATGGATATATATATAAAGCAGAGTTCACTACACTGCTGTTCCAGTCTCTCCGCTTGCTCTTCTCTTGTGCAGTCTGCATCGACAAAATCAGCAAGTTCTTGAGCAGGATCTTGGGACAAGACAGTCCATGGCTAGGTCTGCTGTCACTACCAGTGCATCTCCTGCTTTCCACCTAGCAACAGAGGTGCTTTATTTGTTCAGGAGAACTGTAAATAGGTCACAGAAAATTGGCTCCCCACCTTGTTTCTGGGAATATCTTATGATCAAACAGATAATTCAGTGCAGTTTCTTACCTCCAAGTGATACCTATTTTTTGACAGGTCCTATAAATACAGCAGAAAATACAAACAGTCTTACTGAAAGAAACCAAGGTGATTTAGCCTTTTGGGACTAATGCTCACATAAGGTACTGTACAAAAGGAAACTTGTTTTTATAGTGGTACTAGGCAGCAGAAGACTAAAAGCATCACTTCATCTGACATGCCTGAGGGTTGGAGAGTTGAGAAGAGAGCTAGGTTGTCCACTGTACAAGAAAGTTAAATTAGTCTCTCATTCTCCATTTTTAATTGGCATTTAAGCCTGAAAAAAACTATGGATTATCTGATACCCCTGGCAACCTGAATCAATGCTGCAGATTACAAAACTGAAAACACTTGATCATAACTTCAATCGCTAATTCTGTGTCATCCAAGATAACTGGGCTGTTGGTGAGGACAGCAGCACAATGCCGAATCCAGGACAGTACAGTGCCTCCTGCCATGTGTACTGACAAAAGGAGGGACGAGCTGTGCTAATCGAACTGAGCGTGACATTAGAGACTGCCTGAATTTCTTCTCCACAATGTAGCTTGTTCTTCCTCCGAACCTCTCCCTGGGTGCATTTCCCACCCCGTTCCCCTCTCAGGCTCTCCAGCAGGATGCAGCATGCTGCTTTGCTTTGTTCCTGCCAGCCCTCCCCGCCTCCTTCTCCCCTGCACCCCTGCTCCCCTTGCTGTGGGCTCTCCAGGGCACTGCTGCAGATGCGAGGGAGACACGTGCTCCTCTTGGCCTGCCCAGAGCTGCCTGGGCACAAGCCAGCTCTGCTCAGGAGGCTTGGCAGCTAAGTTGGTGCAGGTATGAGCCCAGATCATACCCTGTGGATTTATCTTATAATTCCCCTTCAGTCAGGTGCTAGTGACATCTCACTCTTGTCTCAGATGTCCTCCTTATCCTTCATTAAATCCAGAAAGCCCTTGAGAACAAACCAGTGAATCAAGGAAATAAGTGCATTTCTTGTCTGAAGGAAGAAAAAGACCTTGCGCTGCAGGTCAGTAAGTCCTTTTCTGGTCAATAGGTCTGAGAGATGGTGCTTGTCCATTTAGGATCAGCTCTTTGGGGTACAGACTGCACCTCCTGCCTGTCTGCACAGCTGGGAACTTTCTGTACCAGGGCACCGAATAATATTATTGTTCTCTTTTCTTCTTACCTTTACGTCTAAGTGAGCTACTCTGCAATTGTGAAGATACTGCAAGGCTTCCATTGTGTCTCTTATATAGAAAGCGACTTTTTCCTCCATAAGTTCATCATGGTTCATTAGATAATCTAAGAGACGACCGTCATCCATCCTGCAAAGAAATCAAACCCTGCACGTGAAATATCACATGGTATCTCTAGGAACAGTTAATATTTGAAAACAAAATTGCAATGGAAACTTCGTGACCTAAAAATGAAGGAAACTAAAATGCAAGATCTGATGAGTATTTAATGGTATCTCAGGATACTGCAGGCCATGAAGTGGTAGAATGATTAATCCTGAACTGTTATCTCCAGTCCTTGAAAAGTTTAGCAACAGTCTCAAAGTAAACTCATTTGCTTAAGGATGGATTCAATAGACGGAGGCAATTCCTTTGAAAACAGATCCTCTTAATTAGTTGGATTCATCTATTTATTTATAGAGTTGGTCGCATAATGCAGCAAAAAAAATCACTGACATTTTCAGCTGGTAATATGTTGTGTGGGAAAACTAACCCAATAAATGTTTTCCACCTAGTTTTATTTATCTGTATAAACAAACAAGCAAATAGCCCAAATATACTTTGTTGGATATACTGTAACAAAGAATCATTTTGGATCTTGGTTGCTATTTCTCCTGACAGAGGCAAGCATAGTTGCTACTCAGCTTTTTTCACCAGGAGGTATTAGAAGAATGTAGGCTTCATTCTAGCTGAAACACATTTACTCGAATATAAAAAGTGGACAAAAGCGTCCGAATAAATCTGATGCTGTTCAATGGGACAAACTAACTGCTGATACAATTACTCAAGCTTCACCGGAGCAGAAAGCAGTATTATTTGTCCTCTGAATCTTATTTACTGTAAAGAAAAGGCAGTGGGAGCTCTGCAGAAAATGGCTATTGCATTTGACTTCACAGTCAATAAAAAACAGATGACAAAGTCTTTGCCCTGCTGAAGTCAGGGTGAGTTTTGTCCTTGGCTTTAGCAGGGCTATGATCCCTACCCAGAGAGTTGAATTCAAGCTCCACATACTTACAGTTCCAAAACTAGGATGTAAGAAGTAGGAGACTCATAGGTATCGTGGATAGTGATGTACTGAGGATGCTGTAAGTGCTGTAACAAAGCTGCTTCATGTGCTGCCTGCTCTTTCTTTTTCATTTTTTTACTAATGAATTTTACAGCAACGTCTTTCCGGGTGGCTTTATGAATGCATTTCTTTACTATGGAGAATCGTCCCCTGAAAAAATAAAAAGAATAATGAAGGAGCCTCATGAATAAATCACTCTTGGTTTTCAGTGCAATAGCAGACTGATTTTCAAAGTGTTATTTTGATTTGACACATTAATATTTCACAAGGCATCAGACTTAACTAGTTGTTCATAACCTTTTCCAACAAAGAGCCTCCGTCTCTTACCCTGGGTGGAGAGAGGCTTTGGGGATTAGCAAACACTGAGAGCAAACAGTGTCACTTTGCTTTGTGCAGCCATACTGATGTCCTCTAACAATCTCCCCTGGGTTCAATTTGCTTCCACTTTTACAGGTTCTGTCTCTTTTTTTAGCTCTGGGTGTCCCTTCTCCGGTTGCTTTAATAAAGAGCCCAGACCTTCTCAGACAACCAAAAGAAAAGCCTTTTTAAGTAATCACTAACCTATCCTATTGTTTCACTGTTTCAGGCACACAGTAATAAATTAACAGAAAAGCTGTCATGAAAGCATTTAGGAAACTCACATACTAGTGCCTAGTACCATTCCTGAAAGTAAAACTACTCCATGAAACCATGTGCCGCACTTGGCCTCTTACTAATACATCACTATTCTTTCTGTAGAACCAGAGACTCTTACCCTTTCAGCCCAGAATTATTTGCCTCTGCTCTCTGAGATGAAGAACTAACTGCATTAACCTGAATTGTTTGCATGCCCCTTGTCTGCTGTCTGCACAGAGCACCGAGGGCTGACACCGTCTGCAGCTCCTATTTAGGCTCCCGTTCAATTGACCGTCCCAATCAGCAAAGTGCTTCGGCTCATGAATTAAGTCAGTCCCATGCCCAAGTGCTTCGGCAAACTCGGTCTTTGAGGTTAAGCATATCCAGAATAAGCAAATTGTCATGACTGCAAACGCTCGCATCAAATCAGAAATGTCAGAGGAGATACCAGTGAGAGGTAGCAGTGGCTGTCAGAGATTTGGCTGCCTAATTGTTCACAACTTTGCCAGGCAACAATCTTCAAATCACAACTGAACTTCAAAAACAGGATTTAGTCTGTATTTTATCCAGTCTGTATTTTAATCAGTACTTAATGTGCAGTGCTCTTTGGAAGGAGCAGCAGTTTTCAAGTTAACTATGAAAAGCAGCCTAAACTTTCTTCCAAGGGAAAAGCTTCAAGCCATTGTTTTGGTGTTTTATTGCTGTGATAAGCATGGTTAATATTACCTCCCAATCTCAAGCAGCTCTGCATAAGCGAGGTCAAAGTTTTCCTTCCATGAAATAGTGGCACCATCAGCAGCAGAGTCTTTTGGAGAACAAAGCATATTCAAGAAAGCGTAAAGTTAATGACATTTTCCTGTAGACCATAAACTGCATATTTTAAAATTATGTGAGACTATATTTCTTAAAACAGCAAACATTACCACAATGAGTCCAGTTTCATACTGTTCGGGCACAGCTCCAACGTGTTGCACCACTAAAAGCCAGAGCTCCCCAGAGGAAGGTATGGATAAGACGGATTTAAATCTGTCCTTGCAATTTAGGGCTGAAAAGGGCCACACGGACAGTCTGAGGGCATGTCTGTGTGTAACCGGGAGGTAGAGCGATGCCGTGTGAGCTCTCGTTTCATCCAGCACAGGCTATTCCAGGCAGTCACAGACCTGGTTACTGGCTGGAGCTACTAGAACATGGGGAAATGTGGGCTCTGCTCACAGCACTGTCATGGGTGAGCTGCACCCCAAATCCCTGCAGCACCATGTGCTGGGGGCTCGCCTCCGTCACAGCCTTCCTGCGCTGGCTGCGTTGCTCGGGGCAGGCACATTTTCCAAGGTGATTTGCAGAGCTGGGCTGCCCAGTGGAAGACCCTGGTGCTGCTGGCAGTGTGGAAACGCAGGGGGGACACCAGGCAAGACATGGAGCCTGTTGCTCAGAGATAAAGAGATGGTCTTGGGATAGAAAGCAGGGACCTGCTAGGAAACTGCAGCAGCTTCTGTGACGGGGGAGGCTGAGAGCCCCACTGGAGGAGCAGACATGAAAAATCTTTCTAGTGGCAGGAGTTGGCTCTGAGCATCTCCAAGGCTTTCTCTGGTATTCCTACCAGGTCCAGGATCAACATTTCTACCGGGACCCATCAAAGCACACTGTACAGACAGCACAGGTGGACACCTGTGCACCTCAGCCCCTCCTCGCCGTGCCCACTCACCGTACTCTGGGAGCCTCACAAATTCGGATGGATCACTGGGCAGGCTGATGCCCCAGGGGTTGCTGGCGCTCACTCGGAACTGATACTGACAGCCTGGCGCCAGGTCCTCAATGACGAGGTACGTGTCCAATGTTGAAGCTACCGACTGCTGCCAGACCTGCGAGCCTGTGTTTTACGGTGGGAGAGAAGGAGGGCTGAAGGAAACAGTCTCAATACGTGAACTAGGAGCAGAGGCTTTCTCTGCCCAACTCATGCAGTACCCTGGGAGGCTAAAATCCACAGGTTTTTTAAAAGGCAATTTTATGGTAGAGTGAGGTATTTCTGTTAAACTGGAACTGGACTATAGGACTATAGGAAGCTATTTTGTGTTGCAGCCACCTTCCAGTCTGGCTAATTGAGGGAAGAAGGAAATGCCCCTGACTTGACCGATAGCAATGGAAAAAACGCAGCCCAGGGACAAGCTGCTCTCCTCAGCAGTCTAGCCATGGCTGTGTACTACAAATGGTGTCTCAGGGCAGCGTGATAAGACAGGAATGGAGAGCTGATTTGATGACAGCTCTGCTGTGAGAGAATCGGTAGCAGAAATACTGCAAAAAAAAAAAAAATGTGGACAAGGGAGTCCCAGGTGAAGCTGAGAAAGGGCATCAGTGCAATTGAAGTGGCTTTGCAGATGAAGTCTTTCAGAAGACTTGGTGGCTACAGTGAAACCTGGAGCTGCAGGAGGAGAACCAGGTTTCTGAGGCTTAGTATGGACTTCTTGCAGATGAGCAGGATTGCAGCAAAGAAATGTGTGACTCTGTCACGTGTTTCTGCTCCTAACAGAAACAAACCCAACCCTTGCCTAACCTGTGGCATCCAAAGGAGCAGTACTTGATTCATCGGCACAGGGTCACAGAACAGAAAAGGACCCCTGGGACACAGAGCCCTGTCATAGCTTATGATTTCTTTCAAGAATATATAAAATTTTATCTTATTTTAGTAAGTTCAGGGCTTTTTACCTTTACATTATTTACCATGACCCATATATTTTGTGTGTGCTGTGGGCAAATTGTTATTGCCAGGTCTCACGAGGTCAAGGTTGGTTTTACAGGGAAGAGTCAGTGATTCCTTTGGAGTGGGAGGAATACTGAAAACTGAAAATACTGTTGCTTTTTTTGCTGTTTGTTTTGGTGGCTGTTATTAACAGAAGAGCTTTTATTCTTTCACAAAAATGCCAGTCACAGTGATGGCACATTGAGGGTCAAGGCAGAGTATTTGCGAAGAGAAGGTATTAATATGATGGAGTGATGAAGTCTGCATATTCACTAACATCAGGTAGGATTTTTTGAAGGATGGAGGGGAAAAAACAGAGGCCACATACCTAAGGCAAGGTTTACTGCCCAGGGACCCTCATACCTTTGCAGGAAGAATACAAAACAGGATGTGAATCATTTCAAATGCCCTTTTCAAGAGCACATGCCTGTGCATTTTGGGAAAACAGTGCATTTAATATCTATGTAATTCTTCAGGGGAAAACGATGGTTGGTTTTAAGAACAATGGATTTAGAGATGAGCTTGAAAAGTATGCAGGGATCTGCAACTCTATCCAGATAAAAACAATAATGAGGCTGCTTTGTTTTTCCATTCCCAGGAAACATCCACCAGAAAGGATGGATACCATGGCAGTAGAATGCAAATGATGAAAGGATGCCTTAGTGATGGATATGTTTTAGCTTAGCACCTTTTACTTGCCGTAAGTTACTGGAGGAAACAGAAAGGTCTGTAATAAATGAGAAGTTGAACTGGATGGTAGAAGGGCTTCATTTGGCCTTAGACTTTGGGATGTGTGAGAACAGCTAGTGGCACCCCAGTGGTGGCAAGGATGCTTTTGGGACCTGTTGTGCCATGAAGGAGACTTACTTTGTTCTCATTCTCCCAGCCAGCCAGCACGGCTCAAACCACTTACCTTCTTCTCTGTACTCCACAGTGTAGCCTGAAATGGTGCAATTGCCTGTGCTGGATGGGGGTAGCCAGCGTAGGATCACAGAGGTGCAGCTTCTCTCCTGAGCAATGGGGCGATTTGGGGCAGCTGGAACACCTTGGGAAGAGAAAACACGCACCAAGTCCAGCGTCACCTCAACAAGCGCCGGTGCTTTATTCTGCAGATCGGGTATCAGGTACGTCAGGTCGCTGCGCAGCAGCTGTGCCTTGCAGAGGGAGCACTCTGGTTTACACTGGGTTACCGGCACAACCAGAGCCAAGGCAATGTCACGGTCCCGTACACCTACCACCGTGGGTCTGACACCTCCATACCAGCAGCTAGGAGAGAACCGTGCTGCTTGCAAGCCCCGCTGCCTTGATGTGGTCTCACAGTGCTACAGCACGGGGAACTTCTTCTTGCTCACAGCTAGTGGTCAGCTGCACTGCAACTCCCCAGGGAGCTCCCTGTGAGACCGGCTGAGACAAAAGCCCCTTGGATGCAGAGGATCTGTCTGAGCTCAGCTGCTGTAAAGGCAGAGCCTCTTCACCCGGCACCTGCTGCTGCTAATTTTTGCTCCAGCTCCAGACCTGATGCAAAGCCCATGGAACAGGGGAAAACAAATATTCCCATGGACTTCATCAAGCAGCAAGTGAGGTTCTGGAGGTGGGGAGACATTTACCGGTGAAGTGTCCAAACGCGACATAAGCAAGGCCTTCGGAGTGCTTCTGTGTGTATGGCGCTTGGTGTGTTTGGCAGCAGATTGACAAACGACCAGTAATTCTTCTGTGTTTTGCTCAGGCCTCCCTTCAGCACAGGAGTAGTTAGTGCAGTCACTAACTTGCTTGGATAAATTGAGGAAATTACATCTCTAGGGCAGTTTGTGAGACCAAAAAAATTGACTTCTAAATGCTTGTGACGCTCCTGCGTCTGTAAGTCACCAGTTAGACATTTGTCTCTGTACCATCCCCTTCAATGCAGCAGGCTCCCCTCATCCCTCATGCTAACTGATCCCTTCCCAGAGCTGGAGCTCATGAGCATCAGCTCATCATTTCATATTCATTACAATTAGATGAGTCACAAAGTGTAGTGCTGAGAGTTCAGGCTCAGAGACATGTCTCCGAGTTGAGTCCCTGCAGAACAGTTCACCCAGGCCAAACCTTACTCTCACCTCCTGCGTCCTCCTCAGGGAAGCGGGGGGCTGAGAACTGGTGTTGCTGGATCCCAGGTGCCCCCGTTCCAGGCAGACTCCAAAGCCCAGAGCTCGCTGCGGGCAGCCGGGGCATCATCCCCATAGGGTCTCGGCAGCCCGAGGGAGCTCAGCATCCCCTGGCCGACCCTACCGAGCCCCTGGGAAGCAGCGCTGTGAGCAGGATGCAGGAGCTGAACCACTGCCAAGGCATTTTCATTTCCCAGATGTGATGCTTATGATCAGACGACTTAATCAAGCGCAAAGAGTCTGCGGTGCCTTCAGCCATCAGTGGGAGACTTGGCTGAGGAACGGTTGTGTGATTTTAACGTCTCAATTCACCTGGCACAGCTCCACGTCTGGCTGCCTTTGCACTGGCGGTTCCTGTGTGGTCCCAGACCCCAGCAAGGGAAATATGCTCAGTGTTAATGTCCGATGCGCTACCTTGGACTTTGATGGTGGCAGAGGTCGATGCGGTTCCATGCTCGTTGGTTGCCACGCAGGTGTAAATGCCGCTGTCCTGAGGCATCAGGTTGCAGATCTTCAAGGTGAGCTCCCCGGAGTCACTGTGGATAAAGGAAGCCTGGATTATAAACCACTGCTTCACTTGCTAATGCTTTTTATGCCAGTTCCTGTCCTGCCTCATTACAAACACACGCACACGCAAATCTTGTTAACTCGTTTGAAGGAACATCCCCCCAGCAATTTGGTACCGAAGTATCACCCCTCCATATGTCAGGATTAGGCTGTTAATGAAACCTTCAAGCAGAATGGTCCAAACTGCCTGCCACGCAAATCCACCTGTCTGCTGTGGCCTCACAGGAGATGGGCAAGGATTACTCTAGCAGCAAGCAAAGTCCAGGAGCTAAGCATTTGCTGTGCCTGTCCAGAGCTGGATGCTTACACCCCATATGTCTGGAAAGATTTCCCCAGGCACGTCTTTCCTCTCTCAGGAGATGCTGAGCTGCTGTGCCTCGGCAGTTAAGTCCCACACAGGACGGACAAACTGGGCTTCCCCCAGATGCAGAAGGCAGTCGCACACCACAGGGCGCCTGACATTTCTGGGAAGCTTCAGACCCCTGGAGCATGCGCCGTTGATCTAATGGGGCTGCCAGGCCCCCGGTCAGAAGGCCGGACGTCTCACAACAGCTAGGGATAAAGATTGCCAGTGCCGAGTTCATGAGAGACACTCGATCTTTGGGCCAATCTGAGCAAATAAACAGCTCTGCGGAGTCTGGTGAATTTATAGCTGGTCTGTACATAGTCACTTCGGTTTGCACGCTGCAGTCTTCAATATGCAGTTTAAGGGAGTTGGCCTGAATTAAAGGATTTTGCTTGTGTAACTGCTTTAGCTGTACTGGAGACCCAGCTTAGAGCCAACAATAAATTCCTTTGATGGCAAAGGTAGACTAATTCTTGAATGTGCAATCTATCGGAAACTGCAGAAGGACGTGGCTGCCAATATTACTGCCTGGATGCTTCAGCTTTTGCTGGCCTGACTATGCTGGTTTAAAACAGGACAGAAATATCCCCTTCCCCCACAGTCCGAACACTCATGCCAGCAAGATTTGTAAGACAGGCACTGATCTGCTGGGCCTCTCCTTGGCAGGCAGTGTCTTCACTGGGAAATAAATATGAGCCACAAGACAATACAAGTGCTGATTGTGCACAGGGAGTCAATGCACAGGCAAAAGACTGTGATGGAAAGCAGAACCCTGTACAGAAATAGCTCCCCATCCCAACCCTAGCCAGAAGCCTGAAGATGAGGCACTAGCAATCTACTGAGTAATGGCTAAAAAGACAATTTTGGTTGCTCTGGGGCGGCCGCACAAGCCAATGGTCTCTGAAGGAAGCTCTTGATCAGATGTGACTTTTGTTATTGAACATGTAAAATCCCTTCTCTCTTAGTGTTCATTTTTCACTTTCAGTGACTTTGTACTCTCTGGATTAATCTCAGCCTGAGCCAGAAGTGCTGAAAAGTTTGCATGAAAGATTGCCTCCCAGAGATTTCCACGGCAGTTTGCCCAAATTGCTTATATAAGCTGCAGATGAGCATCCAGCAGCAGGCTGCTACCTGACCTGAATTCAACTCCAGATCTTTTTGGATATTCCCAGTGCTTGTTACAAAGATGGTTTTCCTCTCCCCAGCAGCTCCGGGAACATCATGACAAGCATCTTTCTGTCCAGGCACAGCCAGATGTAGCCTTCCGAGGAGCACATGTAGGCTCTTTTAGGAACAGCTGAGGAAAGGCTCAGGAAAACTGCAGGAGTTACCACCTCTGCCCATGAGATGAAAAAACACCCAGTGAGATACGGCTGCTGCAAGCTGGTGAGGGCTTGCTCTGCTCAACTCCTGCTCCTTCCAAAGGTCTCGAGCAGAGAAGCCCCAGCAACGTGAAGCCAATGTTAGCCAAACTGATATGTTGGAAACATTCTGGCTTGCAGCTGGCTCAGGAGGTCAACAGGAGCAAGGTCACGCCTGCCAGCAACACACTGTGTGGATGTGCCCTATGACAGCTCAGGAAGCAACAGAGCTACTCGCACCCCAAAGTTTGGCCCCTTTCTAGCTGATGCGTGATGCAGTGATACGGCGATGCACCATGCCAGACTGGATTAACTGCATTTCTAATGAGCCTTGTAGCCTGGCTGGTGCCGTATTTGAGGGCAACATGACCATCACGACCAGCTATGTTGGGATCCACAGGCAGGACCTTACCAGGATGACACTGTGTAAGTGGCTGTGCTGTTGTCATTGTCAAGAATGTTTTGATCCGGTCCTTTCCAGGTTATCGTTGGTTTGGGCCGTCCACAGACTTTGCACTGCAGCATCACCGTGTCCCCCAGCAGGCAGGTGATGTCCACTAATGGCACAAGAAACTCTGGAGCCACTGGAAGAAAACATGGGGACACACATGTGACACCTTCTGTTAATCTACAGGTGAGGATGTTCCCCATGCAGGTCTAATTTTTTTTACATTATAGGACCAGCTATAGGATCTGGGTCCCAGGCAGCTGGGGGTCCTGGGATTACGTTACCAGAACTCCCACTTCACTAAAAGCCAGCTGTCGACAGCTCAGCGAAGGAGGTAGTGGGGACTCTGCCCCCCAGAGCTGTGCTCTGGCCGGAGGGCGAGACTTTGTGAGGGCAGGTTTGGGGGATTCAGCCTCTCCTGTGGCCCTGGGCTGTCTAAGCCCAGCAGCCAGCAGGAAGCCCGCTTTCCCTGGGGACCGAGCAGCGCAGAGCTGCCTTCGCTGTAAGCGCTGGTGGGTGCGGAGCATGCTGTTGCACCGGAGTAAATCACAGCTGCCGACTTGCCCCTCCGTGCCAGTCAGTGCACAGCTCTCCTCAACTCACCTTCTTGAATGAAATTGGGGTTGATTATCTGAAAAATACAAAGAAATAAAAGCATTTATTTTTCTGGCCAGTGACAAAGAGATGTCTAATTTCACATGGTGACATGATGAACCTGACCAGAACCTCCAAAGCACTGATCAGTGGCTACAAGCAACCTCTAACAACCAGCAGACGCAGCATCTCTAGTGACAACTGAACAAGCCCGTGCACAGCTGGGAAGGTAAATGAAAGCTACAGCTTCTTGAACTCCGATACAGCCTCACAGGTCACAGGCACAATGCCAAGGCTGAGGAAGGTGGACATGCTTTCTCTGCTTCGGTGACAACGCTCAAGCCATGAACTCCCTTCTTCCCGGAGGGGGTTTGTGCCCCACTGTGCCTGGCCCCAGACCCACATCACACAGTGCCTGGGGCATCTCATCAGCGCGCTGGCTGCTAACCAGCTTTGGGGAGACGACTTTTAAGTTCTGCTCAGCTTCACCAAACACAGGTAAAGCACTAAAGCCAAAGTACTGCTGCCTTTTTGCCTACTGACAAGTAGCAGTCCTGCAACAACTCTTGGTCTATCACAATGAGTAAAATTTCACTCATTTCATTGAACTGTTGGAAACTTTACAACTTGAAACTAGGTTTGGAGAACTGAGAGTTATTTTATCTAACTAGTTAATTGATCAAGTTAGCAAAGACTTGAAAAGCTACTGTCTCTCCATGGCCTATATATGCATATTACCTCAGGTAACCCTGGAAGCAAAGTTGGGAATAGCAAAGACAATGCCAAGAAGTTCTCACACACAGCATCAACCCTAACTACATAGTGGTGTACAGTTGTGTAGAGGTTTTAGCCTCATTGACTATTTTAGCAACCACATAAGGCCTTGTTATCCAACTGCAAATTAAGAATTTGATACCAAGCACCATAAACATCAGTATGGTTTATCTTGCCTTAAATATCTTTGTTACTATCTATTTCAGAGCTATTTTGAGAGATGCCAATGAAGCAGTGACCTAATTCATGGTCTGCCAAAGCTGACTGGAGTTTTTGCAGTGGCTCAGAAATCAGGCCATGAAGCAGAAGCAATAACCCTTCATAATAATGTAGATACATCTTCGAGATTTATATTTATATTTTGGCTTTGTAAATAGTTTTCCAAGGTGAATGGCTCAGGGTGCCATTCAGGTTCATTTTGGTTTCATAGCCCTTCTTCATAGCCCCAGGCAAACCTCTGATACCAGCACTGAGACCTCAGGGTCTGTTTTCCCCCATCAGCACGAGGAAGGCCGAATGAACCAGGCACAAGGTGGACTCGCCCCTCAAAAATGTTCATTTTTTCCCCATAGAAACATACCTTACATCAACAAATTCCTCACCATCTGAGACTGAAAGTGTCCTTTGTCCTAGCAACAGGCAGAATGTGATCCTTCAGCAACATCTACAGAGAACACAACGTTCATGGTACCAGCTGAAACAACTGGTCAACGCCAGTGCTTTACACTCTGCGCTCCAGGAAGGAGTAGGGGCTGCTGCTTGTGGGCAAAGCAGGTTTCAGCTCCCACCATGCATCCAGTCAGTCCTCAAGGTCTGTAGCTGGTGGGCAAAAGCATGGTGGTTTGGACTCAGATTCTCCCAAGAGCGCTGAGATTTCAAATGTTTAATTCCCAGCATCCTGGAAGGAGCCAACCTCTGCCTACATCCTTGGAGAGAACTTTTTGAGGACTAGGACTGTATTTAGGGCTTCTTTTTTTTTTTTAAAGCTGTGCTGGGAGGCACCTCTGTGGTGGGGAGGGTGCAGGAGAGCGTACCACCCCTGCGATGGGATGGCACAGCTCAGCTGGGCAGGCGGGACCCTGAGCAGGTGAGGGAGCCAGCTGGGCTCTTTGGGTCCCACGCTGGGTTTTCCTCCTGCCAGCTGAACCTCCTGGCCCTGGTTCTGCTTGGGAAGCACAAAGCCCCATCTGAAGGGTGCTGCTGGGCACTGATGCCAGGATGTGGAGCTCCGGCCAGCCAGCTGGCAGCGTCTGAGAGGGCGAGGGGCTCAGAGGCAGCGATTGCTGCTCTGTGGGGTCCAGGACCCACTTACAGCCCCCTAGATCCCTCAGGCAGGAAGAAATTGGGGTGCAGGAGGGCACTGGATGAAGAAGAACATCTCTCCCACCTGTGCGTGTGGAAAAGGAGAGATGGATCTGCGGGATTAAGTTGTATCGCTCACACAGCCCAGCAAAGACAGAAAAAGCTGTTCCATGGATAACCATCGCTTGCCATTTTTCACTTAGTGAGACCTTCGACTTCTCAGCTGAGTAACCCGAGGCGTCAGCTCGTTTGCACACACATCTTCATTTGGGTAGTTTTTGGCTTAACGGGAATACACATCTATCCGCCGAAGCTCTCCCCTTCCTTCCCTGCAGCGTGCACTAAATTCCCTTATCATTCACTGATTTCAATCCTCCTAGGAGTAGAGATCAGGAGAAAGAAACACTCCTAACACTTTGTATTAATTTTACAACTCTAAAAGATTCATTAGAAGATGCAGCTCCAGTGATTAATCTAGTGGATATATCTATAAATAAATAATGCTGCATTTCTACTGACTTTTAAGGCACAATCATTTATAATAATTGCCTTACCAATGTTTCTTTTCCCTTGCCTCACCATGGGAATATCAGAAAGAAAACTACTGCTGCTAGATAATACTGGAAGAGTCTATGGGGAAAATTTACATTTTCTTTGCTAAAACTTCATCTGTTAATTAATAAAATGTTACCTAACAACACCCTGCCAGCCACATCACAGCTTGTGCCTCTGTAAGCTTAGATAAAAATAAAAGCCTGTTTGCAAGAGAATGTCGAAGTGCTACCAAAGTGATTTAATACATCACTTAATTAGGGAATGGGATTTGGTCTGCTTCGAAGGAGGGGGTCAAACGACGGGGTGAGAAGGGCGGAAACAGGAAAGCCAGGGTTCACAGCCAGAGAGCCAGCTCTGCTGGCTCACACGGCCGCTCCCAGGCCCCCGGGGTTTGCTGCCTCTCCCTGCAGCCCGGCCGAGTTTCCAGCCTATGGGAGGATGGCAGGAGATGACAGACTCCACAGGGTCCTTCTAGGTTAAGTGCAAGACCTTTGGAAATGATTTCTTCATTTGCCAAATAGGTTTTTAATCCCCGTGGGTGGAGAGGAGGCCTCCAGAGAATGGCCCCACTGCCCTCGGAGGATGGGAACTCACGTACTCCTGCCGGTGCTGGTGCTGGTGCTGGGGCTGGTTTCCCTGATGGGCGGACATGACAAGCACCTCCCAGAACCTCTTGGAGATGGCGTGTGCAAAAAGCTGGAAAAGCTGTCAAAATCCATGCAAGTAACTCTTCCCAATTCTCTTCCCTTTTACAGAGATGAAAGCCAGGCCATGTTGTTCTGAAGAGAAGAAATCCCCTGCACTGTCCCCAACGCCTTCTCACCCAGCCAAGGCAGGGCTGCGGGGCCCAAGGCAGGCTGCTGGTGAGCAGGGTGAGGTGCCGTGCGCCGAGATGGGGATTATGGGCAGGGGGCTGCAGCTCCCCAGCAGCCGCCGAGGCTCGGGGGCCAGTACGCTGCATCTGCGGCACAGCGTGCTGCTGGAGATGCTCACGTGGGCGACACAGTGGGCTCCAGATCCAAGGGACTTCTCTCTCAGGGAAAGGGAGGTGAAAGCCTGCCCTCTCCAGCGTGTTCTTCCCGGTCTTAAAGTCCCTGCTTGCCCTGGGGCTCCCGCACAATCCGAAGGGTAGCGGTGGTGTTTGTGGGTGTGATGCAGGAGCCCCAGCTTCTGCACGTCACTCCCTCAGGGAACGCTGCACACTGCTTTGAGATCACCGGGTGGAAAAAAGCCTGCTGGTTATGTGGCTTTCATGGAGTTTTACTTTTCTTCTCTCTGAAAAGCAAAGTGAGGCTCAGCTCTGGAACCCCACTCAGTCCATAGTGGTTTGAACAAGGATCTCACAGCCTGGCCCTCAGCTGAGCACTCCTGGCCACGGCAGCCATGAGCAGGGGAAGGTGACCTGGGGCCTCACGCTGACCAGGGCTCCCAGAAGAAGTCCCAGCAAACACCACCTGCATCGCCGTGGCCGCCAGCCTGGCCTGTGAGCGAGCAAACTCCTGGGGAGGGAGCTACCCAGCGCAGAAACTTCTCGCACCATCTTCAGCGTTGGTCCACACCTGGCAAACACAGACCCTGAGGGAGGAGACTGGAACTCGGTCGGCAATGCACGCACTCCTCAAGTACGGAACACAGCTGGCTCTTTTTTCTAGGAACATAAATTTAGCTGAAATGAGATAATTTTTTTCCATTGGTTGAAAATACCTGTGGCCTGGTCCAGGGTGGGTGAAAACTTGCAATGCTCCCTCCATGGCCAGGAGAGTTTCTGTTGTTGATACAATAATGGCTAAAATTGGAAACTCCGCACAAGATGACAAAGGCAGACCATGAAATGGCCTCTACTCGAGTGATGTGGGGTCTCATGCTGACCAGGCAAAGACAGGGAGCCGGAGGGAGAGGGGCGAGATAAAGAAATGAGAGGATGGGTCAGGGTTGTTCAATATAAAAGCCAGGAATAGACTTTGCTTCTCCCTTCTCCAGCCTCCATTATTTCAGGGATCAATCCAAGAAAGGCACACGAGTTACGTACTTGAGTGCCTTTGGGCACCTGCAGGGATTTCTGACTTAGATCTGAGTGACTGAAGTGTAACTTGGTGCAAGTCAGGCTTTAGAAAAGCACCATAGAGGCTGCATCCAGCCACTCATTATTTTGCCACGTTTTTCCTGGTTTGTCAAGCTTATGTTACAAAGATAGAAAGGCACCTGCAGCAGTAGCAGCAAAGTCCACTTGCAAAGTGACTCTGGCTGCCCTAATTCTTAGCAGGAGCTTATCTTTCCTTTGTACACACATGCTGTGTCTGGTGGGGAGCAGAAACCGTTCTGCAGTGCCAACGGCCGGTCCTGAAATGCTCTGCAAGCGCACCTCGGCTGCCTGCGAGGGCTGCTCGCGGCCGGGGTTTGCTTCTCCGCCGCAGAGACGCCCTCGCCGTGCCTGGCCCAGCGCCCCGGGGGAGCCGTGAGCCCAGCCCAGACACACGCGATGCACAGAAGGGCCCAGCGGATGCCTGGACTTTTCCAATGCCCCATTTCAGTCCCATTTTAAGGGAATGCATCAAAACCAGGAGTGGGAGTATTTTTTCCCCCCAAAGCGTAAGGCTAGGCTGCAAACCAAAGCCCCTGTCATAGGATCCGTGCTTTATCTAAACAGTAGAGGGCATGTTTACTCCAAGACAAGCAGCTCAGCATTTTGTAAACACTTCATGGCACTTCTTGTTCACTGAGTTAAAATAAAATATATGACGCCTTTGCAGCTGCTGGTAGCAGAGTCAGCAGCATGTTCCTTGCTCCCTTGCTCAAAAAAGAAAAAGAAAAATATTAATGATTCTCAGAATAAATAAAGAAATTAATTACACAGGACTGAAGCCAACTCTAATTTGTAGGAAAAGATCTATCAATCTAACTAGGTCAACTTTTACTTTGAGACTTTTGGAGGGACAAGCTCGCAGTGTCACCTGCCTCTCCTCCCCCCAAAAAGAAACAAATTAACAAGAGAAATTTTGTGATAAAAGGAGTGAATAAGGATCCCACTACACATGGGTAGATGCTACCAAAGGGAAAATATGATTTAAAATGAGAGGATGGTATCTGATGAAATGTCCCATGGCATCAGCCTTTTGGTGGGGCTGGGGGATGCCTTCTGGCACCCAGCGTGGATGGGCTCAGCTGCCTTTGAGACTGAAGGAGAAGCCACAAGCGCTGCTGACTGTTGTCCGCGCATCCGTGCAAAGCAAAAGTCCTCTTGCCGTGGTCACGCTCTTGCTGGGAGGCCCTAAGGGCTGGTGTGCTTCAATGGCTGTAGCTGTGGATGTCTCTGGTACTCCAGGCACTGTGTTGCAGCACTCTACCCCCTTCCTGCAGATGAAGTAGGTCACTCTTCCTCTTCCACAAGCTAAACCACCACACCTGTGCTGCCAGCTCAGGCTACATCACACCTGGTGAGCCACCCTCCCGGTCAGCCTCAGCAACCCCTGGCCACTTGGGGCAGCAGGACAGCAGTGTCACCCACGGAGGCCACCCCAGGGAAACATGGGAGGTTCTCAGGATTGTGCCTGTTCGTACTGTGGTAACAGGCTGGGAAAGTCTTTCTTACCAGTATTGTACAAGATCTCGCCAAGAGAGTATGTTAGATCTGCTCTGGAGATGGACGACTCAAGGCAGGGGGTGAAGGCATTTGCCTAAAGCACTCGGGAATTCTTGGCCTGAGCTGAGCGTTGACTTGGAGCCAGTGCTGTAGCCACCAAACCATTACTCAAACACTTGGACTGGGGCAGTGCTAACACAATATTCTTCCCTACAGGATGTTTCCTAGTCCTTATCTTCCTCTAAGGGTCTCTGAGTAGTTCTTAACATGCTAAAATGTCATAACTGAAAAAAATAGATGATGAAGCCCAACTTACATACCTTGGCAATAGCCCAGCTCAGTTATCTAGTGATGGCACTTCCACTGACTCGGGGGGGGCCTGGACTTCATCGCTCGTTTGCACAGCCAAGAAACTGGAACAAACCCTAGACACTGGGTGACAGTTGTGTGTTGGTCAGGATTAGTCGTGATGCATTGCAGTTGGAGTCGTGCTGTGCAAAACAAGACGTCTGGAGCCATGTCAGAACCCTACCTGTGAGGTCCACCCCAAAGCCTGGAAGAGCTGCTGCTGAATTTAGTAAGACTTAGCTCAGTCAGGTCTTCTGACATCTGGAAGGACATTCACTTAGACAAGAGAGGTGGCCCAGTGGGATCTGCACAGCTGACTTCTGAGCCCTTCAGCAATATTGAAACCCCATGAGATGCTGTGACACAGAATTATAGGGCAGTTAGCTGCATCATTGTCCCGGATCGCAGACTTGGGTGTGGATGATACTTACTGATTCACAAGGGCATACACCTTCTTCCCAGAAGTGGAGCTGCCTGTCCCTGTGCAATTAGCTACAGACATGTGGAAAAGGAGTCTCTGATCTTTCTTAAATATAGGTTACTCCTGTCCCTCACATGGCTACACATACCCCTGAAGTGCCTGCTCCTACACTCACATGCCTAACAGGTGAGTTTGCACCTTCTGTTTTGTGAAACAACAGCGCAAAGCAGAAAACTAGGGGGAAAAGACCCAAATTTCATTTCCATCCTTATTCCCTTTCATTATATATTAGTAAGCAAAGAGAAAAGAAACAGCCACCAAGAGATACTATTTCTGGTCAAAGTTACAATGAATGGAAAGTTCTTCAGGGCCAGCATGTCCCTGTGTGGGCAAAAACACAGCAATGATATTTTAGCTCTTTTACGATGTCACCCAGAATTTCAGTTTCCCGCTCGCACTATATATGATCTCCACATTTCTTTCTGCCCATGTTTCCCCTTGAAACAAAGGCAAAGTGCTTCAGAAATCTGGAATCTGCTGACCAGATATGTGATATTTCACAAACAGCAAGCAAAGCTAGAGCTGAAAGACCACAGTAGCTGTGGGACTTCATGGATACTACAACCAGCCTGCTGACTTATTGACAGTGAGTAGGCTGGAAGTAAATTGCACCGACATTTCCAAGTAATTAATACGGCTGCTTTGCATTTAGAGACTGCTCTCTCTGTTCTAGCACGGGGTGCACGTTCTCGTGCATGATGGGAGGAAGAGGGATGTCAGGGGTGACAGTCTGTAAGAGCAGCCGGGCGACTTGCCCTGTTCTTACCTGGCTGTAATAATTGCTGCAGACGACTCCGCCTTAATGACATGGGTAGGGCCTCGTGCACCTCTGAATGTTGGCGGCCAGGACACAGCTCCCCGACCAGCACTCCCAGAGTCTACACAGTCCATCGCGTGCTGAGCCAGGTGGGAGGACGAGGTCGTCCCCCTCCTCGGGCAGCCAGCCTCGCTGTCTCCAGCTCCCCGGGGAGCTCGCCAGCGGCTCCGCACGGAGCGGGGAAAGGAAAAACAGGCGAGATGCTGGTTTTCACTGCACACACAGGCTGGGATGGAGGGGTAGCACAGCTGTTTAACACTTATTCAAGCCTAGGACACAAAGCCTAAAAGACCCGATGAAGCCCCCAGCCAGGCTCTGGCAGTGGAAGTAGCTTGCCTTGCCTCTGATTTAGTGAGAAAAGACTTTAGCTCCCAAGGCCTTCACACAGTTCATTTCTCATAACACATTTGAAAAGGAGCATCCAAACACTCATAATGAACAGAAAAGGAGAACAACTGTGGCTTCCAGTAGGGAATACCCCAGACCTTTACAGACCAGGCTTCCTCATGGCTGCTTCTAGGGCTTCACGAGCATTTTACGAGCCGCCCTTGCTCTGCTCTCTCTGGATGATTTTGTGTGGTTTATACTGGGTATCAGCAATCCCTGCCCCCAATATTTCTTAGCTGGACCAACGAGCTGACCATGCTCACTGCCGGCTGCAGACATACTAACACCAGCACAAAGTGAGGGCTGTGCTGCTCCTTGCAGGGCAGTGTGACCTTAGTAAATCACCTCCACAACTGCACTCTTGTTTTCTGCCCCTCTGCCATTGTAAACATTTGCTCAGCCCCAAAGAGTTTTGCTCAGGAGCAGACTTGGGCTTTCTAAGCCTCGAGGAACACTGGGGCTCCTGGGGACTGCAGTGCGGCATAGTGACACACTGTCACCTCCAGGAAGTGACCTGGGAGATGCAGGACAGGGCTTCTGAGCATACATCAAGTCACATACCAGGCACATTGTTACTCCTCTAATAGGAGATCCACACCACAGCTAAGACTGCAAATCAGCATCTTTTGATTTAAATAGAAAGGGTCTTACCTCCTGAACTGAGGAGCAGCAAGAACAATGGACTGTACCATGGTAAAACAACCAAATCAAACAAAAAGACCCACGTGGAGCATGCCAGAACTGTCTAGAAATGCTGACAGTGTAAGGCCTCAGACACCTTCCACTGACAGTCTTAAAACATCTGGGTTTCCTCCTATTGAGCAAAGTCAAAACACAGAAATCCTCTGCAAAAAAATGTCGATTCTCACCCAGCTCCATACACTATACCTGTATCTCAGTGACCTTTTACTCCACAGGGCAATTTCCAGTGCTCTAAAGCTTACAGAGACTCCTGTGCAGTAACTGGGCAGTGCCTCGTAACAAACACACGTAGCTGTTACCCGTGATTGGCAAAATGCTCCTTGAAAATGCAAACAACACTCTTGAGAGTAACGCAGCTTTACTGGTAAGCACCATTCAACCTCTAGGATGTTGGCTGGGTCAGAAGCTTTCCTTTAGTACCCATCCCCTTCTCAAAAATCTGTTTATTTGCGCCAGCACAATTAAAAGAGAGCCTTCAAGCTTAGCAGCTGAGGTGGTGCATCTCCATACACTTCTCCCTCTTTTTTCCCCTTCCCAGAAGGAAGATGAGCTTTCTTTTGTGGGCTGTTTACAGTGCAGCCTGGCTAACAGCATCCTGGAGATCTGCTGGGACACACGGACATCCCTGTTCTCCAGCCACATGCCCCGGCATCTCTGCAAAATCGCTTGTGTCTCCCTGAACCTCGTCCTTGCCTGTTTCAGGAGGAAGCTCTTCCAGCCTTGCACAATGCATACAAATGCTCGCTGTGGTCACTCTGCACAGAAAAAAATAATTGGCCCTGCAAGGTATTAATTGAGGAGAACCAGAACTCTTCATGATTTTACGCTCTTTCGGGCTCTCTCAGCAAGTCATGTCTCGGTCACTCCACTAGAACTGGTGGCTTCACACTGGAAAAAGAGTAGTGTAACGTATCATGATTTGGGTCCACCTGCCTGCACGAGCCTTGTCTGCGATACGGGTACATTCCCGCAACCAGTTTTACCATCCTCCTTCAGTGCCTTTCTAGAAATGCAGATTCCCACTATGCTAGGAGAAAAAAGAAATGTTGCCTTTTCTGATCGTCTAGATAAAGCACTCGTCATGGTGCAACATTGTCACACGACCCTGACTAGCAGCTCAGCACCTATTCCCAGGGCAGGCGGTGTTTTTAATCCAGTAAGCTGCTACATTTATCAGCAGTAGACAGGCATGCATTATTGTTTCAACGAGTGAGGTTCCAGGTGGGAAACAGCTACGGAGGGTGGCTACAGTGAGCCTCCAGCTCAGCAGGAGCTTGCTCCTCAGCTTCCTCCACTGCTCCCACCGCAAAGGCAGGTCAGTGCTCAGCAAAACCGGAACTGGCGCTTTGTGTGACTCACAGTTAATTGGCACGTATGTCCACGAGCGATACAGACCCACCAGCTCCCCGCTCAGCAAGGGCATTTCAAAACAGGCACATGTTCTCGGAAAAAAAAATCACAAGGATGATTGTCTCTACCTCCATGCTAGTATTGGGGTCAAGGTCATCACACTCTGATTCCTCTGAGCTGTTTGTCTCCTTGTTTGGCAGCATGAAGAGGAAGAAAGAGAACAAGAGGTTAGAAGAGAGATTGGTTAGACAGGGCGGAGCAGCACAGGAGTTGTGAGCAGCATGGGAATGGGCAACAGTACGGAAAATGCTCTTGAAAAAACAAACAAAACCCAAACCGACAGCAAACCGAGGGAAGCAAAGGCAAAGACATGCTTTTGCCAGAGAAGCAGCAGTGATTCTGCAAGTCGTTCAGGTAGTAAAAACAGCGAGGAAGCAGCGGGAGGAAGAAGTGTGGCCACCATGCTGGAGCAACCGCGTCCCTCGGCCCCAGCCCTTCGCCGGCCGGCTGCAGGATGGCCGCGCAGTGGGTGCCAGGGCGCCCGGGTGGCGGCGGCTGGGATCCCCCCTCTGCACATGCCGTGGCGATTTCACTAGGCTTACAAGACGGAAAGCCTCCGCAAAGGAAAAAACTTAATGACGGGCTCTCCCCGAGAAGGGTGGATCCGAAGGACATGCTCAAGTGCTCTCCTGACCCAAGGCTGGGCTTTGGTTGTGTCAAAATCACAACAAGTGTCTGCTTGCCTCTGCCGGGAGGGAAAGCCCCAGGTTAGTCCCGAGCAGGTCTCATGGTCGGTTTATAGGGATGGATCCTCTGAACTGGAGCACAGTGGTCAGGCACCCAGAGCAGGAGATTGGAGCTTAACCCCACAGTTCTCAACCTTTTCCCTACTGGGAGATCTCAGAGAGAGAGACAGACACAGACACACACACACACAGACACACACGAAACCCTCGCCTGGCAAGACTGAGTCAGCCTCTCTTCCCTGTCTGATAGCATGGAAAGAAAAGGGTCATTGAGACCATCTCCCCAGACCAAAAATCTGAAGCATCTCATGGTTGAGAACCCCTTGTCTTAAGATGGGGTGAAATACTGGCCTAAAGAAAACTCACCAACTTCAGTAAGGCCGTTGGTTCACCCAGTGGCTTTCTCACTGCTGCAGCTGCTCTGACGGAGCTGCAGGTTGGGCTGGGTCAGAGATCAGTAAATCGCTATTCTCCCCGTTTTAAGAACTGTTATTTAACCTTATATATAGGTTTCTTTGATAAAGACTACTTACTTGCATGTGGGATGCCAGGAAAAAGAAAACGAAAAACAAAGGCTGCATTTTATCTTGCATGCAAAAATCCTGCTAAAATGGGTACTACAAAATAAGAAAAAAAAAAGATAACTGAAGTGGGATAAAAACAAAAAACAAACCCAAAATCACCACCCCCTCCCTCTCTCAGGAGAGGATGCTGTAGGGGGTGAAGAGGATGGGAAGCAGGAGAGCAGCACACAGCTTTCAGATGGCCTTACTCACTTTAACAGAGACTTTGTTCCCCAGAATATCCTTGGATTTACGTGGCCCATTGGCTTCGTTTTTGCCACTGCTCTCCTTTTCCGCCCGCTTTCTCATGCGCAGGGTATGCCAGGAACATGACTTCCTGTTGTACCAAAAAACGCAGCAATCAAACGGCAAATCAGAGCAGGAGGGAAGGCTTTGGGAAGGGGAACCAGCATCCACATTCGCAACTACTGCAGTTCCCTAGAAGGTGAAAGCCACCGGCAATAAGCCTGTCTCAGTCTGAGCAATGAGAGTTGAAGTTAAAAACCAAACCGAACAGTTCTGCGAAGCAGATGTTGTGCCACGTGTGCTGTTCAAATGCATGGAGCAGGAAAAAGATGCCCATGATGGAAGCAGGCAGCTAGAACTCTGTCATCTGGTTTCAGGGGCTTTGCCTTGCATTGCCACAAATCAAAATTTATTTCACTTTTGCTACAGTTAAAAGGTCAATTTTGTCCTCAGTCTTCTTGCTTAAAAGCAGTGAAACAAATATAAATAGAGGAGAACGGTCTTAACAGATTACTCAGTAGAGAAAATTAAAAAAAATTACAAAATTGAAGGTGTGGCTCCCTACATGTTGCTCAGGACGTGAATAGCTCAACAAACAGGAGCTCCGTCATTAACTTTCCAAGAGGCAAGTCACATCCTAGAACGCTGTGCCTGCCTCTCAAGACCAAGAATTTCCCATTTGATTTTGCCAATCCGGTTAGAGAGGACAGCAGTCGGCCCACGGGTTTGGGCTAGCAGGCACCATTTCCAGCACACTTTGCACCCCGCATCACTGCTCCTATCACCTTACTCTTGGAAAAAACCAAAACTAGACCATGTCACCCTTTGTAAGAGCAATGCCGTGTTGACAACATGAATTGCATATCAAAGCAGACATAAAAAATTAAGAAGAAGCCAAAATAGTTCTTAATATGGATTTCATTTGTTTTAAACAGTGGACAGGCTGGGGGGGATTTGGGAAGGGGTATGTTGTCCAAAGCGGAAAGCTCTCAAAACAGCAGTGTGATGAGCTGGGATCCAGGTTCAAAGCATCTGCCCACCTTTAAGTCATGCAAATTTGATTTGCATGTTTAAGCCCAATGTTTGGCACATGTCACGTCTACAGTACCTTGATACATTTTACAAAGCAAGTTGCATGTAATCCAGCGATCACCTGCGATGCCAATAAAACGCAGTAGGTTAGCAAGGTAGGACTCAAAGGACGCCCCACACAGCCGACGCTCCCCCGTGAACACCGCGTCTGATTCCTGAGCGGTTTTTGGTTACACCAGCACCTGATGGCAGCTGTACAAGAGCTCCAATTAAAAAAAAAAAAAGGAACTAACGGCCTCCCACCAGCTGCCTGCCGCTGACACAGGACTGAACTGGGTCGTATCGACTGTTTGGCAACCAGGATCAGTGTCCCCACTGCAATCGGCTGCCGCGGGCAGTCACGCTGGAGCATCAGAGCATCCTGCACGTCTCGGCCGGACCCTAAGCGCTGTCTGACACTGAGCGCTCCTGGAGGAGGTCAGAATTAGATGTGCGGAGCAGAGGAAGTTATCCAGCGCTTCAGGACTGTTACCTTTAAGATATGGTAAGAGTCAAGGTCGTGGCTGATGGACTCCCCGACCCATCGGTGAATAATACGTAGTGCCACACTACTGGATTGACCACAGATTTGTGTACAGTGTTTGTCAACAGAAGAAAGAGTTTTATAACGTATATTAATTAGTCAATATGATCTGGCAGGCTACACAGGGCTGAAGACAACACCTCCTCCTGGTCGGTTTTTACCCATAGGACTTCTATTATTCAAGCATCTTTCTGGTTTCAGGGTTGTTTTAACTAATTTGAGTCTGAACATGTGATTTAAGACTTTAAATCTCACTGCAGTGAGAAAGAGAGAAGTGCAATGCACCTGTCTGTCAATTTAGTTATGCCTTCCTGGCCACAATTCATACGACTGCATAATCTGACGCCGAATTTGACCGTACAGCTGCCATGAAATCAGTGTCTTCACCCGGAGCCTGGTGCCGTAGATGAATGTAAGGGCACGTGGCTGCGTGTCGTGGTCAGAGAGGAGCCCGGGAACGGCCATGGCGGAGGTGCAAGAGGGGTGCTAAGCAATTCCTTTGGCTTAACATGCAATTCGTAGTTGCATTCATTGCTGACTGACAGGCAGAGTCATCATTTCTCTTAACTGAAACTGCAGCAGAGATCAAATTATTATTTTTGGTGAATCTGTCACAAAAATCTTTCCTTGTGCTCAATTCTGCGCCTTGAGGTACTCATGTAAGGGAACACAGTTTGTAGCATACGCCATGCATTACCGTCCAGTCATTTTAGATGTTAAAAGAAATCAACAGATATTACTGAAAAGAGGGTTGTACCTTCTGTGTTTAATACCAAAAAACCACTTTCTTGCATTAGTCATTTCAGACTGACAAATTTCTAAAAATCAGAAAAGAAAAATATATATCCACACATTTGTTAAATAAGCAACAAAATGTTATAAACAACAACAAAAAAAAACAAAACTGAAAAAGGGTCAAACTAGTTCTTTTACCTCATTAAACATGCTCATGGGGAAAATTTATTTTACATATTTAAAATAGTACATTTAAAATTAGTTACATTACAGGTACAATGATGAACACTGCGACTATCCATTATATTGCACAACCTGACTTCATCAATATGAGTTTGTTTCTTTGCTTTTTTTCTTTTTAAATAGTGCAAAATATTTTATACAGGAATGTACTTGGATGGGGATCTTGCAAACCAAAAAAATATATTACAAAAGTTACTGCGAACAGAAAAAAAACCCAAACCAAAACAAAATAAAAAAAAGATACAAGCTGTACAAGGAAATTGCCATAGACAATAAAATTTCTCCTCCTTGAGAAGTGAACCTCAGTCCAACACGGGGCCTGGATTTTTTGTGGGGTTTTTTTGCTAGATGCTGTTATAACCAATATATAGATTAGTAACTTAATACAACATAAATATAAGTCCAGTCCAAGCAGGTCCATGTTGGTGTAAAATGGTGTAACATAAACCATATCTTTAACTGTCTATGCTTTTATTTCTTTCCAAAGTATAAACAAAACCCCACGAAACGAAAATAAGCGAAACCCGAGCTATCCACCATGGCTGCCCGACGCTGTGGATTGACCACTCAGCTTGTTCCAATGGCACTGTAGATAAAAATCAGCAGGAATTCCCTACCATTTGGGTTTGTTTATTTTTATTTATTATTTTTTTTCCTCAAAAAATCCACATAGTGCTCCCAGCGAAGCCAACATGGCACTTACTTGATGCTTCCGTCGCTATTATCTGTAGTGGATTTAGTGAGGGGAGCCAAGATACTGCCGGGGATCCATCCTTCAGCAGCTGGAGAGTGGTCGTTTGCAGGCTGGTACACCAGGAACATGTTCTGCTGGTTGATAGCAAGGATCTGAACCACCTCGCCCTGATTCACACAGATCTCATCCTCCTTCAGTGCATAGTAATCTTTAATCACCACCATGGAAGAGGTCCCATTGCACCCTCCCAAATCAGTCTGTGAAAATGGACACAACAGAAACCGGTGAGCAGGCGGCGCTGAGGAACCCGCCTTTTCCAGCAGCAATCCCACCACTTCATTTCCAGCCTAACTGTACCAGGGAAAAAGATAGAATCCACCTAAAGTTCACATGGGTAGAACAGGATTTTAAGGATCTGAAAGGCGGCAGTAATCTGATACAAATCCATCTCCTATTTCATATTAGATTTCACAGCTGCTAAGCAAGGGTGCCCCAGCCACGTTCTCATTTGTGTGGTGTTGCAGATGGATGATGTGTGCCGAGCCAAATCGGGAACTACCAACAAGGCTCAACGTTAGAAGCTGAACGAATGCTCACACATCTCATGATCTTAAATATAGGTCATGTTGGAAAGTGGCTTTGGTCAACCGCAGCCAGCAGCAGGGTCCAGACCCCGCCAATGGTTACCGACTCTGGTGGTTTGTGTGCGGTGCACATGCACCCAGATCATAACTTTCAGCTGGCACCCTGAGAGGTGTTACGTGGCGAAAGGTCTGAACTCTTCTATACCATCACAGTAGACCCCTTCAGGAATGGTTAATGGATAACAGAGAAGCCTGAATATTGCCAGTCCTGCAAATGGACATTCAGTTCACCAGGTCTGCAAACACAGTGCCCCGAAAACCACTGGGTTCAGTGCTCCAGGCTCAGGCTCTGTCTCTGTTTCCCAGCTGAAGTGCCACCCGTCTGGATGCCAGAGCTTTCACAGTCTCCGTTTAATCCCAAATCACATTACATCATCGCCTCAGTATGTTGATTCCTGTTGACCTGGTTAGCTGACAATTAAAGCTAACTTCACAGATTGTCTATGGTATAAGAAATAGGCTATGAGATCACGTTTTATCAGAGGAGCTCAGTACCTTGCTTTGTTCATACTTGTCTCCAGGCTGTGAGTGTTCATACCCTGTGCTGCCATTGGAGGTAGATATCTTCAGGGGTGGGAGCGATGGATTACGGCTTGTAGCCTTCAAAGGTTTCTCAGACCCTACTGGAACAGAAGAATAGGGTCTGCTGTTGGGCTGAGGGACCCTACCGGTCTGGGGCCTCAGCACTGCTGAGCTACTTTCTTTGCGTTGATACTCTATGGGAGACTGTAGCGCTGCAAAAGAGGACAAGAATTAGCTATATGCTTTCAATGACACCGCAAAGGGATGCAGAGAGTGTGGGGTGAGTCAGTTGGAACAGACATGGACGCTGCAAACCAAATAGGAACAGGAGATGCCACCCATGGAAGCACATGGTGCGTTCACGGCTAGACCAGACACAAGCTGTTGTACTGCACGTGAACTGAACACAGCACTCCATGCTACTGCGAAGAACAGCTTCTCTAACCAACACAGCGGGCTAAAATATTTGCCATTTATAGCGTACATAATTGCATTCATTTTCTTTGAAATCGCAGAAATTAATCGCATCCTGTAGTCAAAATACATAAAGCCTGAATAAAAGATGCACAGCTCATTTACAGTGAATTTTGCTATCATCAGAAGACACAGGTCAAGGCCCGTAAGTCTCATTTGCGTATTCCCAAGGGAGTGTGACCACTAAACACTCTTCAGAAATTATGCACTGCAACTTGGCTCTCTGTGTGCTTTCTGTATTAACTGCTTTGGCTCAAGGAATCTGCTGGAAATGACCAGCAAGTGAGGAAGTACAGATGGCAGAAAGACATTAGTCCCAGCAGTCCAGACCTGTCCAGAAAATACCCACAAGCAATGTTAAACAGCTTAAGCCTTAAAAAAAAAAGACTGCTTGTGAGAGTGTACATTTTGTGGTCATGGAGAGAGCTTACACTGGGAAAAGGAAGGACAAAAATGCCAGATGGTAAAGAAATCAAGAATTTGTTATGTTTGGAGGAGAAGGGATCAGGGCTGGGACTCACAGTGAATGGGAAAGGAACAGATCTGCTAGGCTCAGACTACCATCTCCAGACCTATGGGTTTGGTTTTCACATGTCATGTGGCTTTAATGGATGATTGATGGTCAGTTAATACCATGTACACGCACCAGACTAAACCTACTGGAATGCAGAGAGACCAGTCTAGCAAGAGACAGACGGAGGACATAATGCCACAGCATCAGCCCAGCCAGGGAACCACAACAGAAGGAATGTCTTTCCCAACAAGAGGAAAAGGAAAGAAAAACAGAAAGGCTCAGCACCACACAGCATACTCTCCAGCATTCCCCTTCCAGAGAAAGGCAGGACTACTCCAACAAGAAATCACTCAATACTAAAGAACAAGAGACTAAGAAAACAATCAAGGAGGATGTCAGATCACGATTTTCTCCGAAAGGACACAAACATAGTCCTGTAGCCGTCTGGAAGATTACTTGGCTCCAAAACCCACGCAGTGACCCTTGTCACGGAAGGGCTTCGTATTTACGCCACAGCAACTACCAGTTTCACTCGCTTACCTCAGCTGCAGCTGAAAATGGTTTGGTCCTGCTGCAGATTAGCCACAGAGGAGGAGAAAGGTTGGGGAGAACTTTGACAATGATTTTGACAGTGACGGTGACATTTTCCCAGTATATACAGCAGATTAGGCTGCAAGGTCTTTCACAGTAAGATCTGAATAAATACTTCTCAATCTATCTCAAAACAATCTGTCCTACTCGGTGTTTTTAAAGGGTTTTTAGCTGAGTGTCCACTTGTGACTACTAATTCCACCGCTAACTATCACAGCGATGCCCGGCTTCCAGCCTCCTGGTCAGCATCTGTTAGTACTCTTACGAGCTTCTGGCAAAAATCAGTGTCCACATACTTCCATGTTCTCTTTCTGTCTCAAAAACTTCCACAAAACATGATTTTAAACAAAGGTACAGATCAATAGCATTTTGCTTATGAACTGTGGATGCAAATACTACGCTTTGTACGTAGCCCCGCACTCTTTAGGGCTTCCCTGTTGAAGAGATAAAATCAGAGACAGCTTGGGCAAGAACTCACAGGGAATATTTTGTTATTAAGTTTATGCAGCATTGGCTCAGTGTGGATTTAATATGATTTTAAAGACAGAAAACATCCTCTTTAATGAAATGCAAAGCTAAAGAACATATTTAAAGATTAGGCAGCCTCAATAAGATTACATCCTAAAAGCCACTTAAATTGTTCTGGACTGGACAGGCTTGACTGGATACAATATAATTTTCTTGGATCTTATTTATAGGTTTAAAGTAAATCCTTAAGCCTGTGTTTTAATATAAGTCTATTTTTACTTCTAGCTTTAGAGATACTGACAATTACGTTCCTAACCCATCAAATTCCTTGCTGGCCTCACAGAGCACAGACTAAATAGGGCGATGAAGATGCTTCAGTAGAAAAAGGGGCTCACAGGGCGGTAAGTCCTGGGAGGATAAGAGTGAATATATTAAAAATAACACAAGGAGTAAGAAAGACGTAGAAGGGACAGAAGACCCCTGCAGTAGTGTCTGTGGAGTTCTCACAAGGTTTAAAAAAAATTTTCTGTAGCTAACCATTAGTGGAACTTATTTTTATTCCAATTAGCCCTCATTCAAAGCCAACAGCACCAACACAAAACCAGAACATTTTGGTACCAACTGGTCAAACTGGAAACCTCATATTGCTCATCTCACCAATGTATTTAATGAATCATTTTACACTGGCTATGCGAGGCTTTTTCTATTCCAAGTCACGAAAAGCCAATATTAAGTTTTGCAATCATGAGTGAAATGCTATTTCCCTTCTTATCTCAGCCCCAGTTCTCAAACTGTCACAGAACAGCCTTCGCGTGTAACCCTTTCCCAGTTAACTTCTGAAACGTAGATCTAAGCAAAATTAAAATTTTTTAAACCTTCATGTTGAAAAAGGGAACCTTAGTTTTGATGTGAGCTGAAAGAGTCTCTTCAGATTTTGCAATAAAAAATACTCAAAACGCAACACCAAAATCCAAGAATCAAAAAAGCTAACAAATTGTGCCAGGCCAAACCATTCTAATTCAAGCAAAGAAGTTTCATTATTGAACATGTATTAAATTTTAAAATATAAAACTCCTTTCCAACACAAGCTCCATAAAAAAAAGCTGTTTTGAAATGAATAATGCAAACCAGTTTTGGAAGCATCCAAAGTAATGATTCCCACTTTGTTACAACCAAACAAAAGAGGTACTATTTTTAGATTTTTCCTCCAGCCCTGGTTCCTCCTCTTTCCCTCATCCAGTCACAAGCAAGAACAAGCTGAAATTGTTAACTGCATTTGATTCCTCTGTATTTTCAAAATACACACTTCTGGTGATCATGTGTGTTTGTTTGTGTGGTTTTTTCAGAAATACAGCTTTAATGTGAAATACTATTTCAAGCCACCCCGAATCTATTCCTAAAGCAAAGCTGACATTTTGGAAAGGCCCCTGCTCACGCGCAGCTCCCATGGTTCCTAGGAGAAACAAGCCCAGATGTTTCCTTGCCCTCTCTTTTGTTTTTGTTGAAAGCAGCTGCTGCCCCGCAGAGTTTGGGCCTGTCAGGGGGCGGATGGTGAGGCAGCCTTTGTCCTACCTCATGTCCTCAGCTTGTAGCACACGGTGACGTTGAATAGGAGGTTCCTGGGGATAAGCCTTGCTCTGAGTAAGCGGCAGATACTGTGTAGATACAATGGCAACCCAGCTTCAACATGTTCTTGGGAGGGGACTGGATTTAAAATCTCCCTGTAGAACGGAAAGCACCAGGCGACAGAGCCCTGCCAGTCCCGGCACTTCTAAAGGAACTTGCACAAAAGTACCACCCAAGGCACATCACCCATGGAAGGACTTGAGACCTGAACATGAACCTGACCGATATACGCAGGACAACTGCACAGGGCCCCACCACCCACTTACGCAGGGAGCTGGCAGGCTGCCAAAACCAGTCCACGAGATGCTGCTAATAGAGCCAGGCCAGAATGACCAGGGGTCTTTAATGCAAGATGGGGCTCCAGCAGCTTCTCCGGGTGGGCTCCAGGGCCATGCAGCAGTTCAGATCATGCTTGCCTGGCCCTTCTTCCATTCTTCACCTTCCCACCAGGCAGACCTGGCACGCAGGACAGAGACCTCTGCACAGTGGCACCGAGGTGGTCTCTTTTCAAAGACCTTCTGTAAATTATGAGGACACTTTCCCACATACTCTGTGGATACCACCTGACCCAGTACTTAATGACAGGCAGACCGGGGTCTAGTTTTCTCCTTGGGATTTTCCTTATGAAAAGAAGGTGCTGAATGTTTTTCTCTTAGAGGGAACAAAGACACAAAGATTCTAAATCTCATTTAGTGTCACAGTTTGGGAAACAAAGACCATGTACGTACCATTTAGGAAATCTCTTTGTGTGTCCAGGACCTGGTTGATGTCATGTACCCAAGCTTGTTGAATTTCTGGATTAGCTGCCTGTAAAATGACTCTCTCTGATGTTTCCCGGCCCATAAGAGCAAACTTGCAAGGATCATTGTCCACGTTTTCTTCAATTATAAGGTAGCTCATCTGAAACAAGCCAAAGTAAGCATGTGTTATATGGAGCATGGGTTAACATTACTCAAGAATCAGAACAGAACTGTTACGAAAAGTTCCTGAAAATAATTGAGTGCAATAACAGACTGTCAGATCACAATCAGAAGAATTTGCCTCATCTAGATTTAGGCAGATTAATCTTAAGCTTAAATATGATGCTTCATAAAGCTCTGACAGATGTACCAGACATCCGTCTGCCTTGCCTTGCATTACAACTTCTATTTTAAGGTAACATAGACCTGACTGATGTGCTAAAAATTTACTGTAACCTGTAAACAGAGTTAAAATGTTCCTATTAAGATGTTAATAAAGTCTATCATTCCTCAAATTTAAATAAGTGCTTACATTTCTTATCCTCCATGGGAAAGAAAGTCTCAGTCATTAGAGTATTTTAAAAATAGAATGGACCATGCACAGGGATATACCGAAAAAAAAGAGCAGTTCTCCCTTGATGCTCCACAGATCATCTTATTTCCAGCAGATTAGAGTCATCTGCGCGCAATCACTTCACTTGACTGTAGTCACAGATACACTTTCTGGAAATCTCATGGGTGGCAATTTCGGCTCCTGTCCTGCCCTTGTGAGGCTTCTGTTTAAGTGTTCCCATAACTTTACATTTTCCTGAGCTACCTATATTTATGACAGTAAACAAGAATAGGTTGGCACAGACTTTCAAAAAAAGAGAGAGAGTCTTCATGTCAAAAGCAGACAGCTCTGAAGACTAAGGCAGTAACGTCCCTCTAGAAGAAGTCTATCTCCCGTTGCTCTGAATATCTGTCAAGGTATGGAGAGATCCACTCCACATCTGAATACTGTCCAGCATTCAAATTGCAAGATGGAAGGATCCTCTTCCTTATCTTCTAGGGGTCCCTGTGAAGTTAGGGGGACATGCAGGAACTCCTCTGACATGGGTACAAGGAAAGGGACAGACAGTGAGCCTGGACAATGTTCTTCCTCCTGTTCTGAGCTCTTGCTCCTCTGGTTGAGAGTCAAAGCAAGCAAGTCAATCCTGGTGTGACTCCAGGAAAAAGACTTGTAGGTCAGAGTCCCTCACCTCCTATTTGTATCTCAGGGAGATGCGTTTGCCAAGGCTGCCCACTTAGGTATTTCAAGAGTCTGAAAAGTATCCAACTGAGAAGTATCCAAGAAGGGATGTGCAATTTCTGAACGCTAACTACCTCACTGCATTAAAGAAGGGTTCCTCGCTAATGTAGGACATCCAGCTGAAGCGTCTATTACAGTTTGAGCATGACAGATCTTGGAGAACATTATTTAGGGAGTCTCATCTCCCTGACAGACCAGAACCATTTGAAGTCAAATGCACTTCTTACTCTAACAGAGAGGCCACTGTTCACAGTCACTGCTGTGACACAGAGGAAAGAAATGGGATCTCTGGTGCTGGCTAGGTCCTTCTGCTGTGTGGGAGGACATGACCAACAGGGAAACAGCCTACATCTCCCTGGGAGTGTCTCCCAGAGAACTGGGCAACTATGACTACAGATGATATCAAAGCTAGCCAAAGATGGCTACTCAGTCCTGATAACTGCTGCGAAGATGGGTTCTACCTGCCCAGCAGGATCTTGTCAGCGCTCAAAGGTCAACGACACTTGGTCCTAGCTGACAGTGTAAAGCCTCCTCAAACTCTGGCTCATGAACTCAGACCAGATGCAATTTCTGGACGCCCACTTTTAGGGCAGGGTTATGAAAGCCGAGTGATGAGGCAGCCTGTTTACATGACACCTTTGGACAGAGTGCCTCTTGACAGGGAATCACCCAGCTCAGGTTCAGGCTCCACTGCAATGTGAGGATGCCTGGGGTACAAGGAGGCAAGGAACGGTCCTGCTACAGGGAATGGTCCCGCACCATTGCGGGCCACAGCTCATCTCTGTGGGAAAGCAAGAGAGAAATGCCAAAGCAGACAGAAGCCGAAGCAGGGGTGGGGAGGCAGGGTTGGAGCTGCCGACACACAGCCTCTGCACTGCGGTGGGGGAGATGCACACGGGGCCTCGGGGGATCCCACGCTTGCTGTAGGCACTCAACAGGAGAATGAGCTGTTTGCCAAATGAAGAAAAGAGGGACTGGAAAATTATCACACAAAAATTTTGAACTCAGGCAGTGGGAACAGCATTGCTTTCATAGGCTGTTTACCTAGAAAAGCAACTCGCACCCTTGAGGCAAGCTAATTTTATTGACGTTAGGAGAGATTTATTTTTCTCTCTTTATCTACAATATACAATTCAGGAATTGTTTCCTGCAGATAAAAGCCTCATTGTTATACATACAATAAACTGAAGTAAAAATGATTCATGTTGTTTCCATATTCAACTTTAATAATGATTTAAATCAGCAATAAGATAAAATCAAAGCTGATCATCTAAATCAAGATGATTGTTTATTTGTACACTTTAGGTTTTTCCTTTATAGCTTTTTCTTCTTTTATATAAAAATAAAATATATTTTATTTGGTTGGAAATTATGAAATACACTGACTTGCAAATAGATATAGGCTTTTCAGTAAATGCAGCAGCTTCTGTCAGCCAAGAAGATGCCTTCATTTCAGTAAATATGCTGTTTATCATAGATTTGTTTAGTTATCTATGGTTAATATGCATTACTTCACCTGATATTGTTCTCTTCTATCTCACATTAATGTACCATTTAACATTTAGAGCAAACACAATGCATTCTCCCACATCTCTTTTTAACCTGTACCTTTGTAAAGGAAATCAATCCCAGGCTGGATTTCCCAGCTTTGAACAATTCAAACGACATTCAAATGAACCAGTGACTTTGCTCCTTCTGCAGGCACAGCAAAGGCTGTTCTATCAGGACATCTATCACGTTCTGTCATTCACCTTCACTTACTATTTCAGAGGTTAACCTGGCATTTATTAAGCAAGCATAAAACCCCTTAAGCAAACAAACAAATATGTATTTTCCCTGGTTACTTCAGTTTTTACTTTTAGTCCCAGCCCCATAATCTGGAAAGATAGTTTAAAACCAAAATTAATTTCTTAAAACTTTCTTTATAGTTTAGCTGGTTTTACAATTCCTCATAGCTGCATTTTTAGAACTGTGTGTGTTTTTGGAATAGTTCTGTCTTCTTGCAACATTCACATTTGTACTAAGAGCCCTCCCCACAATAGGGAGAGTATTTCCAGTAATGTCACATAGAGGCTTCATATTAACTTAAAGTTTGGCCTAAGATGACTGGTTTGGATACTATACCTTCCCCCACCTTTTATGATCATGCTTAAAAGCAACTATTGTATACTTTGTCTACTGCAGGCTTTGTAGCAATATTTGCTAACTCAGAGCTATGAATGACAGCGGACCTGCCCTGGCTGTGGTGCTTGTAAAAATGACCCAGTAAATTTAGACACCTAGTCGTTTATCTAGAGGTGGTCTTAAACAGCTTTTGATCCACTGAAAGGTAAATGCAAATATTTTCTGCACATGGTCATCCACCTATGACAGGACAGACCAGTCTCCCAATACAGAAAATTGGTACGATTTCCTTACGCAACCATCAAACAGAATATGCCTCTCCGTCTCTATTTCTTACCTTTATGCTTTTCTTGAACATGTAGCCTGGTGTTAAAGATCCTTTTCTAAGGAGTTCACTGAAGATAACTATTTGCTCAAAAAGAAACACCCTACGCTCCTTCGGTCGAGACTGAACTCCAGAATCCTGCTCCGTCACGTAGAAGGTGTCCTGCTGCAGCAGCTTGCCTTGAGCTGTCAGCTTGCCCTGAGAAGCAGACAAGGCACCAACATTACACACCCCGACCCACCACAATCCCACAATGCTATGTTTCATGCAGTCCCAGCAGCACTGAATTCACGTGACACATATCCCCTCCAGGTTATCAAAGCAGCAATCTTGTAAATCAAGAGCTCAGTTTAAGTAAAATAACATAGGTGTTCTCTGTTCTCATTGCCACTGATTGTGCATATAAAACCAAAAGCATCAAGTAGACTCTCTTGTAGTTAATTTCAAACACTGTTCCCATTATGTAGTTTGTTACTGTAGTGCCTTGGATTCCCTCTAGTCATGAGCTCTCCATCACCCCTTAAGCCAGCAGGCAGTGACACAACACCTCTGAAGGTGCAAAAACCCAGGACCTACCTGTTTGCAGGAATGCTACAATGCATAATACAGTAAGACAAACTTGACTTTATTTTGGTGATAAGACATCTCACCAGGACTGACAAAGTCTGCATTGGCTTAGTTACAAACCACAAGCTGTAACCTGTGGGGTTATAACTCACCAGCCCCATCCTGGACGTTGCCAAACTCAGAGGGAGGTGTTAACATGTTAATGCTAGGTCACCTTACTAACAGGCAGAGCAGTCCGGTTCACCACATATTTTGCTCTGGCAATAGATGTAGGAAGCGTAATTCAAACTTGCAGAAGCTTTTACAGACCTCCCATTTTGAAGAAACAATAGACAGCTTGTCACAAGTTCAGAGTGAGATGTGTATCACCCCCACCTTTGAAACCTCACCAAAGCATGCAGCTCGGCACTGGAGAAGAACAAACACTAGATAAACAGCCTGGAGTAGAGTAGGTTTGTAGAGACAATCATAGAAACATAAAATACTTTTCTTTGCCTAGTTGTTATTATAAGCAGAATGCAAATTCATACCTCAAAGCCTTGGAGGCGACCCAGGTTCATCATATCATTGCAACGTTTCGGTACAAGGCACATTAATTCAACTGCTTTCTGTTAAGGAAAAAGGTTGTTGTATTACTACTATAGAATCAGAGGGTTCCTAAAAGCAAAGTGTCAAATAATGAACTTCAATAGGACAATCACTGCTAGCGGTTATTCACAATGAGGCTCTCACGCGCTGAAGATATACGGTAATGTCTAAAAGAGTGGTACACCAACAATACAGGACTGCACCTTCATCTTCTCCTTCTGACTTAAGCTAAGAGAAATACCACATCTAGAATATCAGTGGGATCTTCAACTATTGTCAAAGGAATACTGAGGTTTTCATTCCTCCATAGAAAATGCCGTTAGATAACATAGCACATGAAAACACACCTCTATATCGGAGCACTCCAGACCAGCTTTTTCACTGTACCGCAGGAAGTCCTGGAGAAAGCAGAAAGGTTGGCATTAAGGCACTTCAGAAAGAGAACACAAAAGATGCCAGTTTGAAAACAAAAAAGGATATTCAGCACTAGATTTTCGGAGAAGGAACTTGCTAATAGTAATAAATACATCTTCAGAGGCTGCTAAATGTTATAACCACTTTATAGATATGGAAAAGGGGTGCGGATGGTTGCTGAAAACGTCAAAGAAAAAAGACAAAGCTGGGATTAACTCTTCAGAGTGCTGACTTGTTCCCCATTTTAAGTCACAAGACCACACACACATGAAGATCTTTCTTTTCCTTTTGGCATTTCAGGCAACATGCTGATGTCTCTTTCCTAGTGCACAATTACCAAACTGTGGCCTGATAGCAGCCTGCTTGAGACTAGTCCAAAAAAGAGAAGAAGCCAGCTCAGAGCCATGGTATTGCGTGCGGGAGATTACAGGGCAGGGTTCAGACACGCCTAATTTGAGATTTTAGCTTGTAGAACCCTAGGGATGAATTTTCAGAAATACTGAGTAATTGGCATTGTGGATAAAGTCAGCAGAAGCCAGAGTGGTCAGACTCCTTGAGAAAAAAATTGCCAAGGGCTCTCCAGATTTTAAGACATCAGAATATTCTGGAAGTAAGTTTCTTTTGCTAATTTGAAGAGAGATCATTAGAAATGGAGGCCACAGCATTTATTAGAAGCATGCCATTCAGCACCAAAGACAGGCTTCATTAACACGCTTGTGCGTTTTTATTGCAATTTAAAAAAATTGAACAAAAGAGTGCTCTGAAACTCCAGAGGAAGAAAATCCCTATTTGAAGTTTATTCTTCTATTCAAAAAATCTAATAGAAAATAGTAAAAAAGTCTTTTTATTATCCTATATTGCAAATTACTGCCACAGATGTGGCCCTCCTGCTCTCAGGACATTTTCCATGTGACTCTGTCACTGTATGCCCCTGTATAAGCAGACTCCTCTTTCCTCTTTATTTGGTGAAGTTATTCCTCAGCTGAAACTAAGGCTGATTTAAAATAACATTGTCTAATGCAAGACACAGACTATAGTTTAGTCCAAACTGCATCTTTCCACTCACCTTGAGAAGAAGTTGATATTTAGTTATTCTTTGAATGGGTTTGATCAGAAAGTCACTGATGGTTAGCCGTTGGCTTATTTCCTGTTGAACCTCCTAAAAATTGAGGATTAAAAACAATTGCAAACAATCACAGAGTAAGACTGGGAATGTGATAAAATGTCTCAGCAGAGATGTGCTTCCACAGAAAGTTAGTCTCTTCTTAATCTTTTGTTTGCAAGAGGGAATTTTAGAGGATTTAAAAATCTGGCATATCCTATTTAGGCAAGGACTGGGCAAAAGTCGTGACCAAGCTGGAAGGCGTTGGAAAGCACAGGGGCCCTGCCCGCTTCGAGCTGACCCAGCAGGACTGCAAGGTCTGGAGACTGCTCTTTCCACTGCAGCAGGGATTAGCTCACAAAGAAGTCCTGCAGAGCATGCCTCATGCCCTGGGGTGAAATGAAACATCCTTCCCTTGTTAAACAAGCCTCTTTCGCATTAATGTCTAAATGTGTCTCGTCCCAAAGATTTCTTGAAACACACAAATTTATTGGGAATTTATGATAGGCATCACTCAGCTCCAATGACTTTTACCTCCTGCCCTGTTTGTAGACTACGGATTAAAAAGTCAGATTTAGGACCGAAATCAATGCAGTTGTGGCACTCTGAGGACCATGGGCAGTCAGTACTGGATTAAGTATTTATTAGAAATTAACAACATGACAACTTGAAATAAACGAAATAACTTTTTGCTCCTGTAGCAGAGACTTAAGCAGCATGTGCAGAATCAAAATCATCTAGAGTTTCTCTTAGATAAACCCCATAGGTGACAGAATAGTCTACCTGACTAGGACCCACAGCTGTAAGTAGCAGTAATGTATAATAAGCAATGCTTACCTCAAAGTATGCCTCATACTCGGCTACTATATATTCAGATCGTGGCTTGTTTTGGCAATATACCACATACATGTGTAATCGCCGCTCCTGTGAAAGCAAGAGGCACAGCAGCCTGGTGAGATACTGCCTACCATTCTGTTCTGCTACTAAAAGCTGGCAGAAAGTTGCTAAGATGTTCTGCTTGGTCTTCCTTATTTTTTATTTAATCAGAGATTTAGTTTGCTGAAGTAGGGAAGTGAATTGACAACTGGTTCTGTTCCCCACTTCTGCACCTCAGGCAAGGGGAGGTTTCCAGGAGCGCAGCCAGTTAGAGATGTTGTCCCCATGCTGGTAGGTCTGAAAATTGCTATAGAGCTGTGCTCTGGCTAATATCACACAAACATGTCAATCATAGCAGTTGGTAAGTATCCTCCATAATTATATTTTGGCAAGTGTTCTTGGCCACATCAACCTTGCCCCCAAAATAAGAAGTCTACAGGAAGACAACGATTAATGCTTTAGTTCAATCCAGCTGCTCACTGAAGATGCATAACTATAGGGCTATTTTATGTTTAAATTAAGTTTAGACATGTAAAACTATCAAGCCGACACAAGCAGGTATTTTTGGAAAGGAGCCATCACACCCTAAATGACAATTATACTAGAGACAGGTAACAAAATAAAACTTACATGCTTAATAAAAAGCTGTGCTAAACGCTCAGGTTCTTGAAGACATTTTTCCAGTTCAGCCAGGAAAAAGCTGAAAGAAAGGATATTAGCATTTCAGAATACGTCTTTTCGTCATCCCAGCAGCAAACTACTTGTCCTTCAGATATTTCAGTGCAACTTTAGCTATAGTATTCAATAATAAATGAAAAGGTAAGCTCGGCTTCAGCCCTTAATTATGGCAGTTCTACAACATTAGATGAGAGCTGTGAAATATGGAGGTCTTGCCTTGCAAACTATCTGCTCTTCTTTATTATTACAGTAGTTTCAATTTTTAAAAAATGCCAATTACTATCTAATTGCAAGAGTTGCTTTCCTTCACTGAGAACTCCCAAAGCAAAACTTTTCCATTTACCAAAACACTTGTGAAAACTCAGCTGAAGCTTTACCAGGAATTCTCAGTTGCATGAGCAGATTTGGAGTACTGGTCAATGTGAAAGAGATGCAGAAGTTTCCACCTGAATAAACAAATCAACGTGTTTTTGCTGGTGGAGTTTTGGTATGTTCTGCTTTTCACTGGTTTTCAGTATATTGCTGTTAGTAATATTCTGTAATTCATAACAGTAATAGTAATTTATAAACACAGTCTCTACCTTGACATGCAGCTTTTGTGAGGTCATTCATTCTAGCTGGAATGCCCTTACCAACAATATAACTGGGATACTTAAAAGTGAGCTAAAAGCTACTAAACTAAACTTTAGAAATACTGGCAGGCTTTGCTAACTGGTAGACAAATCCTGACAATCTCCCTTTCCATGATCTTCCTCTTTTTCACTACAGGATTTCTGTCTCGGATGCCTCTGTGGATTTGCTACAGTAGTCACATTTGGTGAGGGGACGTGCCTGCAACAGTCTGGTCCCAAGAAATCCCAGGACCTCAAAAGATGAGCACTGGACAGCTGTCCCAACTAAAAGTCCCATCACTACCATCAGATACAGCTACTTCCACAAGTCAGTCCTCTGTAAATGTTAAATTCATCTGCATTTAAATAGACTTCTTGACCCAGGTATGCAGAACTAAAAATAGGGAATCCCCCCTGTGTGTTACAGAAAACTCCCATCATCACAGTTAGACTGTGAATAGCACTGATATAAAACACTCTGTTGCTGGTATCAGCTTAATATACGGTGAAGCTTTTTCTAGCTTCTTTTTTTATGTGCTCACAAGGGCATCTGTCAGAACACAAGGGCAGGCTCAGGCCGTGAGATAAGCACCTGTGGGACACACGATGGGAAGGACACCGTGTTTCTTGGGTGAGGGAAATGTCCAAAGTTGAAGGAAGATCCAGCCTGGTGTCCATTGCTCAGGCATTCACAAGCATGCTCAAATTCTGCTTAGCTGGAGCTGTAGACTATTTCTGAGTGGCAGAGTTGAAATGATGACCATATTGTCCATAAGCAAGACATTGCTGTTCATAAAGTTACAGCAGAAATGGCTCAGGGTTTGAAATAAGCCTTGTGTTTCCAGCAGCTTTTTAAAAGCTACTTGTATGAGTAAGATTTTCAAGGAATAGAGTTCCTAACTCAGAGTCAAAAGCACCAGCTAGGCCAAAGCACGTCAGAGCTTTCACGTGAGAAGGATCTTGAAGGTATTTGCATTTTGTCACCCTACTAGCCAAATACTGCTGGTACGGTCAGCCTTCATGATCCTGTCAGCTGGATGTGAAGATGTTCGTGTTGCTGTGAACCACAAGACACAGCAAGTAAGCCATGTCGGCACTGGTACTGCTCATCAGCATGATGAACTGAGCCTACAGCCGTGACCCAAGAAACAATTGTGGCAGCCTCAGCAGCTTTCCTGAGGATCCAGCAAGTACTCCACAAGCAGCAGTTCTCTGGGAGCTGTGTTGGGACTGCTTATGAGCCATAGCTCAGAAGCTGTGGATGGACCACAGTCATATCTCCCATTGAGCCTCCTGTTGTGGCTCCCCAGCAAGGAGTGGCAGTGCCGCTGGCAGTGCAGCACTGACACAGAGCAGACTCTCCTGTGTGCAATGTTTTGGTCACACTGGCCAGCACTCCTGGCATGGTGTTTGAGCCAGCATAAAGCTGCATCTGCCACCAGAGACAGCATGACAAACACCCTCCCATGAAGCCAGGCAGTGCGAAGCTACAGCCCACTAAAGTTTTTTTTGACTGGGAAAAATTATTTTATGTAAGACCGATGCTTTGTATCATGCAGTTGTGCTGTTTTGGCTGGCTAGACGTCAAGATCTAGTGTATCATGAAACTGTGGCTAAAAGCACAAGAATTAGAAAATTCAGGATTCAACGTAGCCATGATTTTTTATATTATTACACAGCACTTACAAACCAACAGAGACCATTTAAAGTGAGGCAACATCCTTTGGAAGTTCAGGCCTGAATGACCTGCTGATGTTCAATTAACAGCAGCTTAGACATATAGACACCATATACCCCAATCCTTTATGGACGAGTGGTTACAAAGGTGCTTAAAAAGGAATTAAACCAAAAACTTACTCTTTGTGCCAGTCATAGATCTGGTGAATATTGCCAAATACTATCTTGTCTTTCCCTTTCATATCTTCAGAAACTCCTTTTTCTTCTATGCTCTTCATGAAGCCCTTTAGGATTAATATTCAGTGATTAGCAAAGAGTTCATTTGAAGGGGGAGCATAATTACACTCTTTTTTTCCAAAGAAGAAAAAGTTTAATGTCAGGATTTTTTTACACTGAAAATGCTTAAAATACCTTTTGTACAATTTAAAACCAGAAAACCATCTAGATACTTTAAATTACACAGTTTGCTTAAAAGAAAGCTTTAAAGGACTTATTCTGAATATCTACAATAGCTACAATACTTCTACAAACCATTATTAGATGTCATTGAAGTGACAAGTGCAATTAGAAGATATAAGTTAAATAAAAGTAGTTTATCAAGCTCTTGGCTTCTCTGGTAAGAGGAAGCAGCCAGACTCTGCAGAGTTCTCCCATTCAGCACCACGAGTATTTTTTGGCAGTGCTAAGCTAAGCAGTGAGTTTAAAGGGTCACATGAACATAATTTCTCACACCTCCTGAGAGTTTCTTTATAAGTCTTTGAAGCACTGCAGCCCTATTGGGTTTGCCAGTGGTGTAAGCAGAAGATAACACAAAGGTCTTCAAGTTTGGAAGCTGCTGATGGGCTGATAATTCTCCTTGTACTAGTGAATGTCACCAGCATTGCCGAAAGCCCACTTCAATCACGTGCCTCCAGTTCTGAGTCCTTGCTGGGAAAAAAAACTGGACCCTGCGTGTGAGCTGGTTCTGACAGGTAATCCCTAGGGATCAGCCAGGTCTTTACAAGCTGAAGCTTAAAAAACTATGACTGTTTTTTAACAGAAAAAAACCCTGAACTCTATTTTATCAAAACAATAATCCACAGGCCACACGCACCTCAGCACAGATCCAAACTCAGCTTCTGGAAAGGTACTCAAACACAGGACTTCAGTCCAGGTGCAAACTCAAGTACATGTTACCATTACTCAATATGGCAGCACGAAAAGTATGAAATAAGTGGCAGGAGCATAAGTTATTCTCCACTGCTGCCCTTAAGGCTGCATTACAGCAGAAAGAGTTTGTCACATGCAGGGTAGCCAAGAAAAACCTTTGCACACTGGAGCTGAAACCTAAAATACATTTGTTAAATGGAAACAAAAATAGTTTCCAAAGACATTTCTTCTTGTTTCTGTCAACACGAGAAGGGGACCATGGAAGCAGAGTGCAAAATAAAGCAGTTTGTTTCTCATGCTGTATTTTTTGTTGTTGTCACTTGTCAGCATGGTGCTTTTTAGTGCGAAAACATTTTGCAAAGCAGGGTTTGCTTCAGCTCACCTCCACAACAGTTCCCAAGTCTTTGACGTAGTCTTTTTCAGTCTGTACCAGCTCATTTAAGACAAACCTAATTTAAAACAGAACACACATGTATTTGAATATATTCCTTGATGTTACCGTTTGCTCCTCTTATCACATATTATGTCTCCATAAAACCCCATTGTCACCCCGGTCACGTAACATGACTCGCTGTTCATTCACTTATAGCTCAGTGGAATGTAAACGACAAAACCGTCACATTTCAGGTCAGGGTAGTTTCAGTTCTCTTCAACACTCTTTCCTCCTGTCCCTCTTCCCCCTCACATCCCAGAATGGTGCAAGAGCAGCAGCATAACCCGCTGCCTGTACTTGGAACTAACTCTTCCCTGCTCTCCTCTCCTCCACCCCCCCCATGCAGCCCTCCTGACAGTGATGGAGATGTGTCCTGACCCATTTTGCAGCTAGCAGGAAAGGATTTCTTGCCCCAGTCCCTCTGGCTTTGCCCAAGATTCAGAAATTAAGATTTAATTTGGAAGTTTCAAACACTTGGAAAACAAATCCCCGCTCCCATCATAACCAAGAGCTTAATCTTTCAGACTAGGTAATCTATGAGTGGATGTCCTATGCTTTACACTGATTTCAGAGCTAATAATCCTGGGCAGGAGAGTCATGTAATGAAGGCCTGATGCATGCAAACAACAGCAAGCTAAAAAAAGCCCCTCCTTTGTAAGTCAAACTGACGAATCACATAATGTTCTTTCGAGGACAATTTCAAAAAGTTACTGCTTGCTGCAGACAGTTTGCCTCTCAGTTACGCCAATACATAGATTTGGCACATGACAAATAAACTCCATCTGTGCTCAAGTTCACTATGGCAGTAACAAGGCTAACAAGATAGAGTGCCTTCATGTCTAATATTGCCCTGTTCACATCAGTCAGCAGACTGACCCACTTGAAATGATAGGGCTGAGGGCAAACAGTGCTAAGATAAAAGCTTGGCTGAAAATATCTAGAGGGGAAAAAAAAAAGTTGACTGGCATTGCAAGGAGAGACTCACTTATGAGAGGTTACTGAGAAAATAAATCCTGCTCCTGCTGCACTCCCAAAGTGTCCCTTGCCCAGACAGAGCGGAGGAGATACTTAGGACACGTGGCAGGAAGAGGTCAAACAGCTTCTTGTTCATTTGAGAGTGAAATCCGGCCCCCTTGGCAGAAGGCCGGGCTGGCAGCGGCAATGCCAGATGCTTGTGCTCTCTGCTGTGCCCTGCCAAGTTGTGTGCCTGGGTAGTAAACACGTGCAGGGCAAAAGGCTGCTCTTTCACAAAGCAGCAGCGTGTGGCCTGAACAAGCGCGTGCTGCGCAGTCCCCTCTCGCTGGCTGACCCACCGCGCCCTCGCGGAAGGTTCGCCACGTCTCCTCTGCCTGGCCAGGCATGCTGGGAGGTGATGTTTCGGCTCGCACTGCCTCTGTCTGTGCTGCTCTCCGCCAACGCAGAGAGCTGCTGAGGGGATGGGGAGAACTTATCCCATCTGCCCGCTGCCCCCTCCCCCACCCCCAGCTGGACTTCTGTGGTTTAAGTTACTGCAAGGATACACCTTGCCAAATCCTGCTCTAAAAATGAGGCAGCAGGTACTTACAATATGTCATGCTGCAGGACATGCAGGCAGGTGGGTGTGAACTAAAAATCAGTGCAGTGACCAGGTGTCTATCAGGTGAAAAGACTAAGCTTCCAAGTTCACACCTCTATTAGGAACCAGGGTCTGCACCTCCACTGCTTACCTTAAACTCAGCACCAGCATTCCCTCAGCTCCCCTCTTCCTAGCAAGCAGAAAAATCAACCTTGACCATCTCTGTTAGTTCTCTGATGCCTACCTGACACAGAACCTTAGAAGGTATTCCCAAATTTAAGCTAAGAAGCACGCTACCAAAAATTCAAGTTCACTCATCTCCTCATCTGATAACACGAAGCAAGGGCAGGCAGTTGCTTGGCAAGTGCTTGCCCTGGTCACTAGCAGATACGGACTACACAGCTGTATTTAAAATGGCATGAACTGGAACAAGGATAGAGCCTCCTCACTTCTACATAAGTCTGAATATCTGGGTATCTTGGTAACTCCGCATTCAATCTATACTGAACAACACTACTCGATAATACTATTGCCTTACTGCTCACAGAAATGCAGCGATCAAGCCTGATGGACTATGGGTTTCCTAACGCTAGGGCTAACTGCTGGCATGCACATGGTGCCAGAGACACAGGAAATTACTGCCCATGCCTGCGCAAGGATTCAGCCACTGTTTTGTGGGGAAGGGGGGGGTCCCAGGTCGAGCTGGGAGCTCAGCTGCCTCATACGGCTACGGAATTAAACCCAGCGAGCTGCGGAGATACAGAACGCAGACACAAAGGAGCTGGAGAGGAGACAGATGTCTTGTGCTGAAAGCCACTAGCAGGTGCTCCTAAGCGTCCTGGCTCTTAGGAAATCTGGACAGAGGCAGCCACTAATTACGCACAGCACGCTGCCAGTCCCCCTGCCAGCAGTGTTGCACGCTAGAAAGCGTTTCTGTGTCTGTGCCTACAGTGGCAAAGGTCTCTGCACTAAAACTGCAACCTGCAGTTAGTTGCCAGTTACCTAATTAATGAATTGCTACCAGGGAAACCCAAGAACTTGCAATATCGAGGAACTTCTAGTAGACAGCTGTCTAGCAGAAAACTTCTCCCATTCAGAAATACATCCAGAAGTGTCATGCCCCTGCCTGTGGCGGGGAGGTGACCCAGTCCTCACTGTGTCGCTTCTCTGGTTTCCTACAACAAACTGCAGGAGCAAAGGATGGCTTTCCAGACCTGTGACACTTTGCTCCTACTCTCCCTTCTGCTCTTAACTACCTCCTTGTTCTCCCCTGACTTGGTTTCCATCTGTTTCTTGGCATCTTTCCCAAATGGGGAAATGCTCTTCTTCCACTTCTCACCTTACCACACTCCAGTGAAACCTGTACTGACTGTTACTTTTACCCTCAGTCTACCATTTGATTAGATCATTGCAGTTACTGTTGTTAGTGTAAGAAGCAGTATAAAGAAAACAGCTACATCAGCTCTCTTTCATGTAATTGTTAATTCTGTTTCTCCAATTGTCTGTGTCCTTCAGCTGAACTATGCATTTAAGAAATGCTTCAAGTGTGATAAGCTTTGAAGGCACAAGTATTATTTTCATTACATTTAAAGGAGTGCACATATAATTTTAAAAGACAACTTTCATGACCTGCCACCATTTCTTTCCTCTCCCACTGCCATGAACATGGGGGTTTCCCAAATGAAACTTTCTCCTCAGTGGTGTGTTTCCACCACAAATGCATCTGAATTCTGCCCTTCCTTTGGTAATAACTTAGGCAAAAAAAAAAAAATTCATTCAAAAATCCTAGTGGGATTTTCTGTTTTTTCCCTTGAAGGTAGCTAAAAAGGTTAACCACATATCCCCCTTTGAGAGCTGATTTTACTTCTGGCAACGCAGTAAGTACCAAGGCAAACATCTCAGCAATACTTGTCTAGCTCTTTGGAGGCTTTTACAGCAACAGATATTTGCTATCTGGGGTAAAAGCTGTACATTTTAAAGAGCGATGATGAGAACTTCCTGGATGTGCAGGTGCTTTTATGAAGTCTTTTTACAGGTTAAGAAAAAACAAGCAAGCAGAACACAGTTTTAGTCCCAGTTCTGTGCTCATTCACTGACCACAGAGTATGCTTTCAGGCCAGCTGTGTGTCCTCCTTGGGTGCATATTTCAGACTGGAGAACCAGCAAGACAACTTACATCCTGCCTCTCATTGCTTTGGCTTTTTGCTCCTCTTCAAGGTTTCGTGGGGGAGTCGAAGGCGTCATTCCTTCGTTTAAGCAGCCAGTAGCATCTTTTAAGCTTCCTCGGTAAGATCCTCCTTCAAGGGTCTAAAAAAACCCCAAAGAATGATAGAATAAACATTATTCTTGAACACCAGCATCAGTGTTATCTTCCGTTTCAAGTCAGTTCTGCAATCACACTGCAGTCTAAAACCAAGCAGAGTATTCAGCAATACTTTCCTGCAGGACTTAGTGAAACACAACCAAACTAGTTTTAAGATGATATAAGACCTCTCCAAAAAATCATCAAAACAGAGAAGGTGGAAAAAGATGTTCCAGTAACTCCAGGATGAGAAACTCTTCCAAATAATTTTGAAACAACCTGAAAATGTCCTGGTGTCTGAAGCAGAACCAGTGTTAGGCTACACATGGCGAGTGTTTCTCTGCCAAAGACCGAATGGGGATTCTTTGTATTACAGTAAAACACAAAATGAAACAGAAATAGATGGATACATAGTAACATTCCACAATAATTAAAGTTTCCCCCAAATCCCTGGAAAGTAATTGCAATTGAGCTAACAGTCTGCATGCGGGGGAGAGAAAATAAAATATCCTCTGAAAATACATCTAACTGCATTAATGAAATACTTTTCAATTTGTTAGTCCCTTGATGGAACAAAACTATTCTGAGTAAATTTTCTGGGAATGTCCTTTCCGGTTCCCATGTCACAAAGAGCTCCTTCACCACTTATTCCTTCTCAAACGCTCCATGCACGCTGACTATCTTCATGTACCAACATCTCAAACCGAGAAAGTATCAAAACCTTCTGAAATGATTTGCTAGATAGAACTGCTTGGACAGAGTTACAGCAATTTAATGATCACTGCGGGTTTTTTTGTTTTGTTTTTACTCTCTTCATCCTTCTGTTATACGTTAGGAAATGAAACTTTGTAGGCTCCTCATAACCCTGCTCTAATGCTGACTTGTTAATTAAGTTAACCTTGCTCAAAGCAAGAATTTACCTAACTTTAGAGGTCCTGAGACATGCAGAAAAGGGTTTAGCTTTGATATTAACATTTTCAACTGTTTTAGGGAAAACTCAAGAGAAGCCAAGATATAAAACTGGATTTACTCCTTGTCCAACAGACATGGGACCAGACAAGAGGAGCACACGACACTGAAATTTTTGAACAAATTAAACCCAGAGCGTTTTTATTGCTTCTTCCACTCCCTGTCAGAAAGAGCTGACAAGGCAGATTGAAAGTGACACATGAATCTCTGTGAAATTAAAGCACAGCTGTGATACTTCAAGCTGTTCTACTCTTTAGAGGGTCTTTTCAGGGAAGCCAGAATACCAAACAAATTCACTTGTTGGGTAGTAAAACTCCTGTGCCTTGGAACAAGGTTTAACACAAAACAAACAAAACATCCCACTGTGTAAAATATTTGAAAGAACACCAAGACCCCAGAAAGAGTACAGTACAGTAGCTCGCACTCGGCGAAGCCTGCTCCAAAAGCACCTTTCGACTATGCAGTGCAGAGCTTACATGGCAACATGAGATGTAGGCTTCACCTCATATGGGGAGCAAAAATATTAGACGCTCTACTGAGAAGTAGAGCATGTAGGGTTAATAAAAGCACAGCAGATGAAGGTGGAAAGCAAGGAAACCAGAAACAAGAGGCAGACTTCAAAGCCCTTCCCTACAGTCATATTAGGCCTGTTGTGTACACAGTTTTCACAACACTAAACTTACCAGCTTACTTTTGACCAACTTTTCTATTGCACTGACAAGATCCGCAGCAGTTGGGACATCGGAGGAGCTCTGTCGAGCAGCTAGCAAAGAAGAGGACTGCAAGACACCAGGTTGCAAAGGAAAAGCAAGTTAGCAGGATGAGAAGGGAGTAGGAAACCAGCCGTCAGTGAAGCAGCTTCTGGGACAGGAGAATGAACACGGCAGGCAGCAGGAGGGTTAGAGGACCACATGCATGGCCAGGTGAGTGAATGTTGCCGCATCAGACAAGCACAGGATTGCCATCCACTTCTGGCTGCACATCTCCCTGCAGCACTTCCTGGGAACCAGGGAACAGCATCAAAGAACTGAAGTTCATTTGCAATTAGGCTACAGTACTCTTAATATCTGTTGGTTCCTCCTTCGAAGGACATCTACAGTCTTACAGGCTCCAGAAAATTGATCTTCTTACTGCAGATGTACAAAACTACCTGCTCCCCCATACATACATGTTTAATAAACGCCGTTACGTAAAAGGTACGCATGGAGTTACAGGCAATAGGCGAGGGAGGCAGGGGGGAACAAGTCATTCCCTCTCCCTTCCCCACAGATCAGCTGCAACTCCAAATGAACCAGATGACACCTCCCATTCATGCAACTTCAGCCATCTGAAATACTTATCTTCTCTCTTCCCTCGCTGCAATCAGTGTAGAGAAAACACCCCTGCATATCTCATCTGTCCTAGGTTGCTCGCACAGGAGGGCAGAGGCGTGGAGACGCCCACTTTTCCCTACTGACATTAGTTAGAATATTTTCAGCCTTGCTTCTCTATGCCTGTCTGTTGGTGGTCACAGGTATTGAATTTTAGGTGCCTGACATCAAGTAGTGTCTTTGGATGTCTCCACATTCAGGTAGCCATAGCTTATATCTGCTGGTTGTTGCAAATCTCCAGAAACACAGAGACCTCAGAAATGTGCTACCCAAGCATTGCCATGGCGCTGCGAAGACTGACCTCTGTGTGAAATATTCAGCTTTAGCTTAAGGTTTTTGATCTATATGGACCTATTCACCCCTTGGCCTTTGTTATAAGAAACCTCACTTTGAAAACCCAGACTCATGCGATAGCTGTAGGAGTTGGTATTTATTAGCTCACCTGTATGTACATTTCTTCTGAACGAAATACAAGCGCTGACTAAAACTATAAGCTCTTCGATAACCTGTTTTTGGCAGGCTGACACAGACTAAAGCATGGCTAGATTTTTATAAATTCACCATTAGAATTATTAAAAAGCTTATTCATCTCTCAGCTGCTTAATAAAAGTCTTCTGGAGAGCAGCTATTTCAGCGAAGTCACTGTGCAGGTGCCAACGAACACGCATCTGAGATTAAAGAGTGCTGGGGAGTGAGACATGGAAATGTGACGGCAGGAACTGGGCAGCTGGCCACCTCCGTAAGCGGCCCTTTGGGGAGGCTGCTCATGTAGAGTGACACAGCGCCAGGACGAGAAAAAAAAGGCAGAGGAGACCAATCCCAGCCAGAAGTCTTGTGACAGAGCAGAAGTGTGAACAGCCTGTCACCCGTCATCTCATCTTGCACAAATAATACATCTAATCAACAGAGCTAATTACAGCAACAACAAAAACTACAGGTAATCAGGCTGGTAATTGAGGAATTAGGCTAGTAATGCAGGAATCTCATACAAATGTAAAAGCTCAGACAGCCTGTTTCACCTGCAATGCGGACAGACGTGTCTAGGAAAAAAAAAAGACTGAAAATTGGGACTTTGAAGAGATACTGGACTAATACATAGACAATAACCATCAAACATAATCATTCTAGCAGGAGGAGGCACTAAACAGCTGTCGCTCTCACTTCTTTCAACTGAAATTGCTCAGTATCTCTGAAAAGCAAATAGCTGCCCGATTTTGAAGGGATCACCGGAATATTTGCTGCCTACAAGTCTTTCAGGGTAAAATAAAACTCTTCCGTGGTTGACAAGAGAGCCTGGTTTGCGTGGGGCAAATTGAAAAATGGTGTTTCTGTTTCCCAGTAAGTAAATTGTTAATTTCTAACATCTTGCAATTTGTCTTTATAAGAGCCCCCAGGCACGGCAAGACACGATTATTGCTGCCTTGAGCTCAGGGAAAGGTGCCACCCCCTGCAGACGTCTCCCACCTACCGCTGCCACTTCCCCACGCTGCTGCTGGTCCAACCTCAGCCCGTGGCTGCAGGCAGTAGCAGGACATGAGCAGGGAGCTCTGCCTAAATTACCATTAAAGAACTTTTGGCTCCAGCGTGACTCCAGCGTCGCTAAAGCAGCCCTCTTGTGACAGGGAATTCAGGAGCAAGTTTGTGAGTTTAAGTTTTTTTACCTTATGACAAAAAGTGTGTAGGGGAAGAAAAAGAGGGGGGGGAAAGGGTTTCAGGTGCATCTTGCTCTATTTAATCTTCTCCTTCAGGAGCGGGTGAAGGAATAGGATGTAAAACACTATGAAGTTCAGACATCTGGAGCAGAAAACTGTTTAGTTCCACAACATTGGCGCTGTCAGAAATGTATTTAAGAAATTCTGAAATCACACGGCATGTTAAAAATCAAAAATAGTGACCCGACTAAAATCCCAACACCCCCCCACCCCAAAAAAGCAAACTAACCCCAAAACGTTTAGCTAAACACAACAGGGAAAAAGCCAGGAGCAACTGGTGGTGTGCTGGGCATGGATCCACCACAGCTCTGCGTTGCCGACCTTTTGCCTCTGCCCCTCGCCAGACAGCCATCAGCAGATGCAGCACTCAAAGGGCAAGAGATCCGCGACTCCAGCTGCTTCCTTCTGCTCTTGCCGCCACCACAATGTCATAAGCTTCCTGACAGATTAGCAGCAAGGCCCCGAATCCTTACCTCCATCATTCTGCTCCTTGAGTCCCAGAAATATTTGCACCCTTTTCTCTCTGTAGTTCCAAACTCCTGCCTGAACCTTCCCCAAGAACATTCTGGGTTGATTTTTTTTCTGACAATTTATTAATCTCCCCTATCCTTGCTTCTTTGCGTGCAGTAATTACAATCAGAGGATAGAGATACAGAAGTGGCAGTGCTAAAAACAGATGCCAGCAGGAAAGCAGGAAACAGCTAAACAGGAAGATGGATTTCTACAAGGGAGACGACAGCACCAGGCAAGGGTGGGGGAGGACACGTGCACACAGGACCTGCACTGACTCTGAACACAAACCACTGTCATAACTGTATTCACAGATTCTCACCCCAAGTCCAAGAGAGCAACTGAAGGACTCTGCAAGCCACTGCACCACCTACCACAGCAAATTCTGACTTAACGTTCAAGAGACCCTAGCTAACAGCAGAGAACTGGCACCACCAGCACAGTGCACAATGAAGGGCACACCAAAGCCTTTCTCACCCTTTTGAGAGAAACTTCAGGTACCCTATGGGCTTCTGAACTAACTGGAGCTGATGGACCATTCAGCAATGATCAGCCACATACCCCAGAAATGCCAAAAAATAGCACTGGGTAGGCTTTTCCACCCACAAGTTTTCAAGCACTTCAAAATGGAGAGTGGATGGTGGGGTACAGACCGACAACATTCCTGGACTCCAATCACACACAAAGCCTGTGTGGAGAGCCCAAGCTACCCAATGCTTGGTAAAGGTGGGATTTCTGGATTCAAGCAGACTCCAGCGCCTGTCTGACTCCTCAGACCCAGGCTGCCGCCAGATACTGTTTCTGCTGCTACTGCCAGACACCAATGGCACTTCTAACACAGACGTGGAGAACATGTGTTATCAGCCTGCATGGAATTTATGACCACACACAACACAAGCACATGATCGACCTGTCCTGAAATGGGATGACAGGGCTAAACTGCCTATCCAGCACTATTTGTAAATCTAATTGGTGAAAGGTATTGGGCCATGATTTGCACACAGGTGTCTCTTATAACCACAAGTCTAGGCCCTGGATACTAGAAGACCACTACAAAACCACTATGAGACAGCTACATGAGAAATGCACTTAAACAGCAAACTGATATAGTAGGAGAGGCCTTACCATCTCATCTTGGGCTGGATCATTGTCAAAAATCTTCATAGGAGGAGGAAGAGGTGTATGAGACTCTTCGTCTGGTTCATCTTCTCCCCAACCCTTCTTGCTCTTCTGAGGAAAAGTGAAATATAATTAGAGGCGGGGATGGGTTTCTTTTATCTTTCTAGATATCTGAGCCTTACCACCAGGCTTTGAGTCTGTTAGTAATACTAACACTGGCTCAGTACTGCATTGGGTGGAGAAAACTGCAGGTCATGCTAAGCATTGTGAAAGAGATGCAATAAAGATGTAAGGTTTTGTCGGTTAATCTCAGTGTATTCTACATGTTACGAAAGTACAGTTCATATGTCACGCAAGCAGCTAAAACAGTGTCTCTGTGCTGATGGGAAAGTATTTTTTAATTTAAATGAGAGCAGCTGAATGTACAGTTTTCAAAATGTGTTCCTCTATCTGAGTTCAGTTAGCACCTTCTCCATTTTTGGCTTTCTTATTCACTTTATCAGGAAAGAGCCATTCTGGCAAAGAACATGCCTGCAGAGAAACTGCGGCTACAAATACGTAGTGGATTTAACAGAAACATGGCTATTTCTCCAAGCGTTTTCTTTCAATAAGGAATTACATTGCCATGGCAGGACAAAGGTGATATGAACCTCAGCAAAAAGCGATAACAGCTGCTCAAGAATAACTTCATTTCTATCCTTGGTAGCTTTCTAATAGGCTATTAAAAAAAATCTAGTCAAAGGACAATAATATATGCAGACTTTGAAATGCTGCTCCCTATACGTTCCACTGCTCTCTGGATGACAATGCTGTTTGCAACATGGCTTCAATCAGTTCAATTTTACATATGATCTGCTGCTCCCTCTAGAACCTCAGGGAACTGCGTTTACTCAGGGGTGAATCACACACCACAGAAGAGACTGTCAGAGATCTGCTCTTTCCTGCAACAAACACCAGCACACACCTCATCCGCGCTGTCTCCTTGAGGAGTGGTTTCATCTCCGGTCTTCGGTGAGCCGAGGTCGAAGCTCTTCCTGCCATCTCGCACCTTCTTTTGTTTCTTGATGTTGCTCTCGGCCTTCCCGCTGTTCAGCCGGCGCACAGGACTAGTCAACCATTTCTTCAGTGTGTTGGTCGAGCGCTTGGGGCCAGGAGAGCTCTGGATGGAGTTGAGTGATGGCTGAGGTTGCAAGTTGGCCACTGAATCAGACTTGCCCCCGTTGTCGTTGGAAGAGGCTGAATATGCATCTGGAAGAAAACAATGAGGTGAGAGATCATACTGGCACCTCCTCTATTTCCTAGAGCACATCAAGCGTTTGGCAGTCCTAAGCATGAAAATACAAGCTGCCTTGATGAAGGTTTTTGTGACCTATGGACGTTGTGTAAACTTTACTGCACACCAGAGAGAGGAATATACCAGGCAACGGGCATTTTTCACACTTACACACTTGTCTAGTTTCTTACCACACTATCTGTCCTTATGAAAGATTGCAGACAGCAAAGTTATCTAGTTTTAGACGAAAGCCTGAATTTCATGCTAAACACTGAACTTCTCCGCTTCTTCCCACAGATTTCATTGTGAACTGCCAGGAAGAAAATAAGCACAAACAGCAGATTACTACAGGAGACCTGACAGCCACCGAGACTTTGTCAGCTTCTGACTCCATAAATGTTTCTCAGCTGTTTCTAGACTTCAGTGACATTACTGTTAGTTAGACTACTTATTAACTTCTGAAGGTTATTTCAAGCACCTTAAAATTATCTCCTTTGCCCCGAAAGCAATTTCTCAGAAGACTTCACACCTTCCCTAGAACTAAGAAACTGGAATGAACAATTACAGAAGATGACAAATTGTTCAAACCGAAGGAAACTCCCAAGAAGGAGATACAAAGTAGGCTTAAAATTAAAAAAGATTTACATTATATCCAAGCAGGAGATTCTGCTGAACTGTACCCAACCACAATTATCCATACACGTGTTCAGACTAGCACCTCAGAAATGAGTGCAACCTCCCCTACTCTCCCCCAAAGCAACAGACCGAAGATGTGCCGATGTCACTAAGTCTTTAAAAACAAAGCAAACAAGTTGCTTGAAGATTTCTCAACTGCCCTTCAGGAAAAAGTGCCCTGCTTTCACCTTTCTGCAACCATGGCAAGGCAACTCCCACTCCGGGAGCAATCAGGGACTGAGATGTTTAATCCCACACAGTTTAAGAAGAAATTTTTTTTGACAGAATCCAGAAATTGTCACACTCCTGTGAGACACGCCTCAGACTGAACATCAGAAAGGAGTCAGCTGATGTCATTAAGTGTTTTCAGATGGTTATCTCTGAACCTTTTCTCCGCCCCAGCAGAAAACAAACACGTAAATTACAACACATGAAAACAGCCTGGTGCGTCCAAACATTCTTAGTTCAGCAATAAACATCATTAGAGATAGTGGGCAGTACCCATGCTGAGGGAGAGCTACTGTCCCAGAGAAACGTTACCAATACTGCTTTAGCAGCCAGTTCCTGCTACCTGCACGCAGGGCTCCCACCCCGCTGCGCAGAGCTGCTGCTCGCAGCCGGCTCTGTGCCGAGCAGAGATCGCAGCCTGCCTCAGCTGCCAGCTCGCAAAACGCAGACCGTGAGTGTTACGACATTTTATGGTATTTTATAACCAGCGACAGCCTCAGTCAGAAGTTGAGCCAATAATTTATTACATACCTGGGGTCAAAAGTTAGATTTTTAGAACATGCAGAAACAATTGTAAGAAGCTAGAGGAAGTCAAAGTTCGTTTCCCAGACAGGAAGAAAATCCAAATCATCTGTCTTCTGACGACAGGCGTGAGCATGAGAGGGGCTGGGAGGAGGACGGATCCCAGGTGGAGCTGCTGGGTTTTTTCTGACATTCCTCCGTAAGGGCAAAGCAGCAGTCTCATCTCAAGACGGCCTGGGTTTAGCCAGCTCCCGTTGATGTTATTTCATGCACACAAAGCAGCGTTAAATCAACTAGTGCAAGACAGTATTTGTCAGTGTCCAGCTTATCTTCCACTCAGTCGGCTTTAGGTAGTCTCCCCTCGCAGGCTCCATGTGATGCTCTGGGAGTTTATCGGAGCACCTTGCGTCAGCAAAATTCAGGGTTTCATGATGGTGATTTTGATTTTGCGAGCACCCTTGTCCCAACATGCCCCTGCAGCACCGACAGACCCATGGGTGCTGGGGGAAGCTCGACGGCTCAGCACTGAGGGGCTGCACCCAGTGGGTGCCCTCCAGTGCGCCAGGAGAAGCTCGAAGGCTTGGTGCTGGGGGGCTGCACCCAATGGTCCGTCCCCTCCAGTGCCAGGGGAAGCTCGAGGGTCCATGGTGAGGGGCTGCACCTGGTGGGTGTGCTCCGGATGCCGGGGGACCCTCAAGGGCTCAGTGCCAAGAGGCTGCACCTGGCGGGTGCCCTCCAGTGCCGGTGGAAGCTTGAGGGCTCGGCACTGAGGGGCTACACCCAGCGGGTCCCCTCCAGTACCAGGGGAAGCTCGAGGGCTCGGCACCAAGGGGCTGCACCCAGCGGGTCCCCTCCAACGCCCACGCTTCCACTGGTGCGGCAGGACCATCAGTTTTGGGAACTACTGGTGCAAAGGGAGATGAGCTGCAGGCATGGAAGGAGAAATGCTGGAAGCGATCGCTCTGTGGAGGCTGCCACTGCCAGGGATGATCTGGGGCAAGCAGCCATAGCACGGACTTTCTGCCTTTGCTGGGGACTGGGCTTGGGGGCAGGTTGATGAGAACTGAGGACAAGCTGTTCTTCCCACATCTTGGATGATTAATATTCAGAGAGGTTTTTACTACAGCTTGGAAGTAACGCAGAATAAACTTCCACCTCCAGTCGATGGCACCTTGCCAATTTACATTTTAGTATGGGAGGGGAGCTGACAGGAGGCTAAATGGAGTCTGGCACAACACCTTCTGCCCCACAGATTTGTTATGTAGAAGCACAAGCCTGGTGGGAAACCTGGGAACCCCGCAGTCTGTGATGGAAGGGGCAGGGACCTGCCTTCCCACCAGAAGCAGGGCCAGGCCCCGGCTGGGGCTCGCACAGGCACCTCCTGCGCCATGGCACTCTTCGCTCCAGGCCCTCCAGGGAAGCAGCGGTCAGACATGGTCCCCTGCCATCCCGGGGATGGCAGCAGGTTGGCAGAAACAGCCCAAGTCCAGAGCTGGCCCACAGCCTACCCTGCCCGCTCGCAGGAATTGTGTCCGAAGTTTAACCTAGGGCCAGGAAACCCCTGCAGACCCAACATCAGGCCTCCAGAGCCACAAGCCATGATGAAAACCAGCCCAAAGGTTTCCAGAGAGAGGTGTGTTACACTGTGCAATGACCCCACTTGAATGAGGGTCTGGATTTTCCATCTCAAGGTCATGCCTTTGGTGATGAAACAGGCTGCTTACCAAGGGGTGACTAAATCTCAGCCGTGCCACGCTGTACACAACCCTGGCAGATAAGAGGTCTCCTTCTTTCTCCTTGCCCACTGAAGTGCCCTGGCTGACCATAGTAAGGCTTCTGGGACAGAGGCTGGGCTTCGCTTGGCCCATTTTTCCAAGACTGGAAACCTGGCCTTATCTTGCCTTTATTGGTAATGTAGTCTCCGCTGGCTGGAGGACGGGCAGGGAGGTGGAAGAGGAAGACTGGTTACAAATCTCCCTGCTCCCCAGCCACCACGAGCCCCTCGAGGTGGGGCGAGTTTGCTCTACCCAGCACCCTACAGAGGTACAAAGCATTCCCATCTCATTATCCCACCTCCCACTACTGCCAAACATGCACTATCCAAAAACCACACCAAGAGTCCACACACAATATTCATAACCTTTTTTCCTTTTCTTTTTTAAAGGAACTGCAAACTTGGACACATTTGTGAGCAAGTCACACTTGCTGTTTGCCAGCCCTGCTGAGAATGATTTCCTTTGCACATAAAGCAGGTCACCTTCAACATGGCCGCAGAGGCAGGACTGGAGCTCAAGGAAGTGCAGAGCTCACAAAATGAGGGACAGAAACATGCCACACAAAAAATCTGCCAGGCAAGACTTTGGAGGCAACCTCCTAAGCCGTGCTTGTGTGAGCTCCACTGCTTCCGCGGCAGGTACGGCTACAAACACATTAATCACAACACTTGACACTAGCCTGAGATCCAGACACCAGGTGGATCAAGCGGAAGAGGAGGACGTGTTACTATGCTCTTCTTGCAAAGCACTAGCACACACGTGCTCTGCAAACTGTATTGGTAGAGCTGTTCGGAAACACAGTTTGCTCAAGAAAAGCCAGAGAGCACTTTGGAAATGATGCAGCAGCACATTGCGTGGTAATTCAGGCAGCTACCGCTGCTCACAAGGACCAGCAAAGCAGTGGCTGCCCTCGCACGGCAGTGGGTCCGCAGGAACGTCTGGGCTCAGCAGAGAGCTGCAGCGAGCAGCCGCCCTGACCAACGTCCCGGGACACACATGTCTAAAAAAAGGTATTTGGTGAAGCGGAACGGGTGTAGGGAGGTCAGCAGACTAGTGTGGCTAGGTTGATTTCCTGGCCAAACCACTCATTCAGACAGCAGAAATGATGGTTTCCAAAACACCCCTAAGCAAATCTCCAAGAAATTTCTGGCAATAAGACTGACAGATACTGAGCCACACCAACGAGCTTTAACATTCAAAGCTTTTGCACTGCTGGAGGCATGAAAAATCTGTTGCTGCTCAAATGAGCAGAACTCTATAAAAGCACAACTCTTTCACTTGAAAAATGGAAGGATCCAGTTCTCTGCAACCTTGGGTGAAAGGAAAAATGAAAATCTCATAGACCCGTTTTAGAGGCACATTTGTATTTCCATTTGAGTCAGGAGGAATTACTGCTGGAACATAAATACAAGGCATTTTATTTTTACTTCCCTGTTCCCCAGAGCACGTGTGGGAAGGGCGGTCTGTCTGATCAGGCTCAGGCAGCGCCGGACTCAGATCTCTAATATCGAAAGGGAAAGGCTTCTCAGAGAAACTCAGAAGAAAACATCAGGCTTCTTTTTGATTCATACTAACCACAGATCATACATGATAGGAAGGAAATATGCTTCCATAACAAGAAGTTAATATAGACTATATCTATGAAGACAGATGACTATGGGGGGACACAATCTTGCTTTAGGTGAGAAGAGGTGAATCTTCTTCTGATTTGTGTACGGCTCCATTTCTCACCCCCAAAAAACACACTGAGAGAAGAGGATTTTTCCACAGAAGTTAAAGAAGATGAGCCAGAATGGGAACTCTGTAATCCTATTAGCATGTGCATTTAAATCAACAATTTTTTTGCCGAAATAATTCCAACTCATGAGTGAAAGCCAATAATGACAATCTGACCGATGAGCACATAAATTAGCCCTGCTGTGCTCGACAGAGTCCATTTTCCATATTTAGTGATTCCTGTAAAATAACATTTCTGACAAAGACGGAATTGAATCAGATGTGGGTGAAAGACTAACTTGGTCTTTACTCGAGCTATTATTTCCTGAAGAACAGGAATCTCTGTACCAGAAAACCTTGGAAAGCAGGACTCGTTTAGTTCTACCCCATGCACAAAAAAAGCCTCTGTGTTAGTATTTCACACTAAACAAACAAGAATAATCTAAACCATCAAAATGCACTCTCTCCTGCCATTTCCAAGAGCATCTCCTTCACCGTACAGGCTGAAGACTCCAGTTCACAGCTCAGCCCCTTGAGGCTTTATACTCTCCCTGGGGAAACGCTGCTGTGAGAGCCACTTCGGATCTGCTTGAGGGCTTCAGGGCTAAAGCTCTACTCAGCGAATGCAAAGATGGCAGAACAAGGTACAAAAACTGCTTCTTTGGTCTCTTCTGTGCTTTTGTATTAGATGTCCAAAACATGCTCAGTGAAAGATTTTTATTGGCACGAGTCAGGGTTACAAAACTTTGTGGCTTAGGCAGATGACAGTACCGATCCCAGTTTTAGCATTAGTCTATTCTGCCTGTAAAACCTGGCATGGATTTGCAAAAATTTAGGAGGTAACAACATTTAGATAATACAAAGTCACTTTACAGCTACTCCTCAAATGAGAACACTCGTTAGTAACAACGTAAATAATGAATCTGACAACTTCTAATGTCAACAGATCATCTGTATCCTCAGGCACTGCCTCCGAAAAAGGCACCAGCGAAGTGAACACAAGGAAATTTTCAGTGCCCATGCCAGACAAAAATAGAGGACAACTGGCTTGAAAAGCCCTTTAGATTAGAAGTACGTTAAACTTTCACAATGGAATTGCAAAACTCGCCCCAGAGTCCTCCACAGCTCCCCATTACACTCCCAGCTCTGCTCAGCTGCGCTACACCGTCCAAGCGCTGACCTGCCCTGTGCTTCAGCTCAAGGGAAAAATGAGAGGAGACCACGTACAACCCGGTTTGACATCAGATGGCAAAGACACGCTCAAACTACGGTACTGAAATCTAAATATAAATTTTGCTCTGAGGTTCAAATGTTCTCCCTAACTTTACAATCTCCTGGAAATGAGCAGATTTGAGATGGTTCAACTGAATTTTCTATTTGTGTCTTGAAGTATCATTTGAAGCTTCAAGTTGGAAGTAACATTGAAAGACACAAATCAATCTGGCAAGATTTTCACAATTCCATTTACATGGATGAAATGACTTCTGTCCAAACTCAAGCAGAGTGGTATGCAATTAAATATTTTATGCAAAAGTTTCTAATCCAATAGAGAAAGCAGCCTACACTGCTCCAAGGGACGTACTTGACAAACTTTTAATCGCTGTGACGTAAAAACTCAAGATTTGACTTTCTGTTTCAGAGCCAAACATGCAAACAAGACTAACTTCCAAAAAGAACAGGGGGAAAAAAAGGACTAAAAACTAAATTATTCACACAACATTCAGAACCCACTGTTTCTTTATTGAATAGCTGATGTTTCTTGGAAAGGGGAAAGAAGAGCTGTTTTGAGATAGAGGATGATCTGCAGAGCTCCCTTTAGCTACACTGCGAAGCAGGGGATGCTCCTGGGGGACTTTGCCTATGGGTTTTGCCTTTGGGAAATGGGTCACCTATCTGTCGGTCTTAATCCTCAACTTCCTGATCATTACTTCTACGTAAAAGCCTATGCCGAGGAAAACAAGCACTCACCTAGCTGGGGTGGGCAGACACCGTACCTCGGAGAAGCTCATTTTTGAGGCAGGCAGCAGCTCCCCTTGTGCTCCCGGCAGTCAAGAAGCTGTGCACACTCCTGCCCCAGGGTGATGCTGAGCACTGTAGGAGCCTCTCTCTTTCCATTAACTACAGAGGGAGTCCGAGGAAATTATACCCTTAGCTAAATTTAGTTATTGTGAATCCCCTTCCCACGTTTGAGTATGTTTCATACCAGGCCGATCTCGCAGCAGGAAATGATTAGCTGAAGTTAAGCATCTGACAATTCACTTTAATGAGCAATAACTCATGGCAACCCGCCATTAGCTTCAGTTGAATAGCTTTTATTTTTAGCTGGTGTTGCTCAGATGCAGTTTGCATCCAGCATGCGCTGGGAAAGCTGACATCCCAAAGTCGTCTCCAGGTCTTGGTTGTGCCAGTCGGAGTGTCAGGGCTCAAGAGCTCCAGTTCCTAGAGGTCAGAGGAAAGTCACTGCAGTTCTGGGAAAGTTTCAAAGAATGAGATAAAACCAAAAGCCTGGAGAAACAGCACAGAGGCGCGCAGTCTCAAGAGACCTTGCAAGAAAAGTTACTGAAATCCTGAGAGCGTGCTGAATGAGTGAGCTGGGTCTCCAGGGAGAGAAACAGCACGAGGGGAAGGCACAGAGAGCGAGCCTGCCGAAATAAAACATGACTTTGTCACTGTCCAAGAGTGCCTAGGCAGAGGAACAGCTACAGAAGTCATCTCTATTGTATCTGCTGCTTCACGTGGACCTAAAGCTGTTGTCAGAGGTGACTGTAGGGAGGGCACGCGGACAAGAGGGAGATGAGTCCTTAGATGAATACAGGGCAGGGTATCGTTTCCTACAGACAAGCATTTAACTGAGGAGCTGCTGCACACGAAGGCAGAACACGTCCTTGTGCCTCTGAAGGGACTCTCAGCAAAGGGTGCAACTCAACCCCATGGAACCAAGCACTTGAACAGCAGGCGAAACATCTGCAGTCCTCCTCTCTGGGTGTCCCGCTCAGAAACGCCTTTCCATATCACAGCTTACAACTGTGATGGGTATCTACGACTTCTCCGGTGGGAGGTCTGAGCCTTTTTCTCTCCATTTACCAGCCTGACAAATTCATCCTGCTTCAGAGCCCCATCTGAGCCCTCACATAAGTCGCTGTGAGTTCATGACAGGAATAAGAAAACAAACATCCGCAGAGTGAGTCCACCAACCCGTTGGCAAGTGAGACATTCCTAGCCAGTTCCTATCTCAAAATACTATGAGATAGGTACGTTCTTGGCCTGCCTCGAGTCCTTCAAGGGAAACTCACTTCTCTCCCAAACAAAGCAACAACTTTTTAGAATAGGTTATTACTGAATAAAAGGGTGTGGAAAAGCTCAGAAAAAGAGCAGTTGCTCCACACAGCAGAGTTTGAGGCCAGGCACAGTATTTCTACACACTCGATTTCATTCGCCCATTCTCTTGCCTCGAGTTTGTGCCCAGCACATGTCCTGGACCAGCCCAGAGCACAGCGAGAGCAAGCCCAACACATCTGCTGGTAGCGCACGTTGGAGCAGCCTTCCCATAATGCCTCACAGCTGGGAGAGCAGATTTCTGAAGTCAAGAAGCACGCATTTGGATTTATCAAAGAAAGGAAATAAAAAGTCAAGACTAAGAAGATCCAGAAAGGGCATGCTTTTTTTTTTTTTTTTTGAACAAATCAACATTTATTTCAATTTAGTCAAACAACTCGTTGAAGCACTTCTCTAAGTTCTACTTTACATTTTGTATTTACACTGTCCTTGTTCTGTGACAAAAATAAAGTAATCCCCAACCCTGAAGTTTCTAGAATCATAGAATAAGTGTCACTAGCAGCAAAAAGAACAAAGCCCCAAACACAAAGCAAAAATCCCCCTTCATATATTTTGATCAGAGACTTACGCACGTTTCGTAAAAAAGTTTTAATCCTGAACCTTTTTGGAAATCTATATGGGATGCTGAGGGGGAAAATGTCATGTTTGAAGCTGAATGAGAAGAGCAGCATTTGCTGGCCTTTGCAGGTACACTGTTACTTTTAGCATAAGGAACTGTGAAATGCTTAGACACCCACATAGAAGCAGACTTTTTAACTTTGATCTAAGCAGTTTTGCTCTGCTGGGAGTGTAAGGGTACCAGAGCCGGCGAATACCATCTTTTATCCTGGTGGCGGGCACAAAAACAAACTTTATTACCCATGGTTTCCAAGCAGCTGTTGGTACAACACAAGCCTTATTCTTTTGCAAAGTGTCAAGGGTCAGCTTCATTCAGCAGCTCCCAAATTGAGCTACTGTAAGGACTTTTCCACACTTAATGAAGTAATTTCTTAGTTAAATGACATCATTGCTAAGGTTAACTCTGCCTTGCACTGGAAGCCAGCAACCTCTGTGCCAAGGTGGAGCACTCTGCTGAACGGGGGGAGAGGAGGAAAACATTTGAATATTGTGTTTATGTCTCCCTACCTCAAAGGAAACTGTGGCTATGTACCCCAAATAGTTCCTCATGGAAACAACAGAAGAGTATCAGTGACAAAATAAATTGGAATTGGAAAAAAAATAAAGCAAGAACAGAACCCAAAGTTTTTTGGGATAGGAAGAAAAACTGCATGTTGAGAAAGAAGAGATTGGTCATTAAACTTTCCAGGCACACACAGGGCTCAGAAAGCACAGAAAACAAGCAGAACAAACAAACACAACTGTGTGCATCTTAGCGTCAGCTTCTTTAGCCAAATGCAGTAGCTTCCAACATTCAGCAGCTGTGTCTTGCTTTCTAGTGCTGTGGAGTTCTCTTTGGTACTTGGAGGCTGTCAGGAGCTCCGGGCAAAGAGAAAGTCTTTGTCCATTTACCAACCAATTCCAAAGGCGCTGATCTTGAATAACTTTACTAAGCAAGAGCGACACAGGTGTCTAGGAAAGGGGGCTTTTCTCTTAGTAAAGTTGTGGTAGGTGCAGTGGAAACCCAAGGCAATCTACATGCTTGTCAAATTGTGCCTAGGTAAGAACAGAGTCCTCCATGAACGTCTCTTTTGTTCACTCTTAAATTATTCAGGCTCTGACAGCCCCTGAAAAGAAAAGAACGGAAGAAGAATAAGTTGCAAGTGGTGCAGGGCGAGAGCGGACACCACGTAACCACCAAGAACAACGAGGTTGGGGTGTTTGACGACAGACACACTGCAGCCGGAGCCTTCAGGGCTGGTGCCCAAGGCAGCTTCCTCCATGCCCTTGTCCTCCAGAAATACCAGCGGAAAATACAAGCTCACAGCAAAGGTACTGGCTGGGATGAATTAAAAGAAGTAATGAATGAAGTAAACGCAAACAGCGGTTTGGAAATAAAACACACAGATAAGAACTGCTGGTGCTGGTGATGTTTTGCTCTTTGAACACGGCACAGGGAAATGGCTAAGCAGCTCGGAGACTTTTAACTGCACACTCAAGACTATCAGACTTGCAGTAAGCTTTAATTCACTCAGCTTATGCAGGAAAATCAGAACATCACTTGCCGTCCCATATAACAGGCTCATGTGATCTACGCCTTGGTTTTTCGTTTGACAGCTCTCCAGGGCAGGGAGCAGCTCTGTGAGGAACCTTCTGCGTGGTGCCGGTCAACAAGTTTATCAAATTTCAGGTGACGAAATCACTACTACACTCTATCTGCGTCACCAAGAAAGATGGGATGGGAACTTGAAGTCTCAGAGAGCATCTGCCGCGTGAGAACAGGAGAGCTCTCTGCAGCACCCTGCCGAGGTCTCAGCCCTCTGAAGCTGTGCAAGCGCCTTGACCCAGCCACGAGTCTTCCCAGTAAGGCTACTCCTGAAAAACTCATTGATTTTGACTTCTGGAGGGCCACATCGAGCCTCCCACAGTTTCTACACCTTGCTCCTCACCAGCAGCCTCCGCACGGAAATTCTACGTCCAGCTTAGCAGCGATGCGGAGAGCTGGGCTGCACAAACTGCACTGCTTCATTCCCAGCTGCGTCACTGCACCTAATCGCAGTTAGCTGTAAATATGCTCTACCAAGCAACTCGTTACAAAAGCCATCTTCACTATTGCCAAGCAGTCCCTTTCTTTCGGCCCCATCTTTCAAAGTAGTTAGGAAAAAGAAACACTTATTTGAACACAACAGCAAGGGCTGGACTGGTCTAGCAGCAGAGGCTCTTTGATTCTGGAAAGATTTTGTCAAATGCAGGTGATCTCTTACTGCAATGTATGATGTCTGATCACAGAAGTCCACCTGTCTGATAGTTTAGTATCTCTAGGACACATGATTGCAGCAAATATTCAGCGAGCATTAGCCTTCAGATGTTTGTTTGGAGCTTGCCTTGCTTGAGGCTTTCCTTAGACACACTGCTAGATCAAATTTTACGGCAGCACAGCTCTGAGCAGCTACAGCCCTCCCTGAGCAGCCCGGGATGTTCAAGCCCAAGTAATTTCTCTGATACTGAGACAAAGTCAACTCAGATGATGCTGTCTGCTCAGCACCTGCGCCTTGGCAGGAGCTGTGCTCTGCTGCTGCGGAGCTGAAGTTACTTCTGTAGCATGCACAGTGCTTGCCTCCTCCTTGCCTACAGCTATGATTATCCTTTCTGCTGCCCTAGGAAGGATCCCCATTAATACTTATTCCATTTCCTAAAGAAATCTATTCAGTCTCCACATGCTTCCTCTGAGAGCGACATTTGAACATCGTGTTGATCCTCAGAGTTCAAACTACAGAAGGTGCAAAGAATACCAGACTTGAGGCACTTCAGCTGTATTAGCTGTGAATCATCTTTCTACATTGTACCACTTGCATACATTTGGATCTAAAATACATTTGCATTTCTAATTAAAACAGATTACCATTAGTAACTAAAGAATGTCTTAAATCAGAATCCTTAGGCCATGAAAGCTAAATGCATGATGCTAAAACTGGATTTCAAAAATATACATATTATACCCCCCGCAGGATTAGTTAGGCAACATCTCTTCAAAAGAGTTCTCAAAAGTGTATTTATTCAGCATGTGGTTAAATTATACTGGGTTGTGCAACACTTTTCACAGCCTGCCTTGGTGCACGCTTCTGTGGCAGCAGACAGCTGGGGCCTTGTTTGCCAGGGGTGCTCAACGCGGGCAAATCGGATTCAGGACCGCAGCGAACCCCAGCCGATGGGAAGGAAGATGCATGCTGGTTCGTGCTCTCTGCCTCACAACCACCTGGATGCTGCCTTTGCCCCCAGTGCAGTCCTGCTGCTCCCCGCTGCACCGCAGGGCTTGCTTTAGCCACAGCTCACTGGTGCCGATGGACAACAGGATCTTGGGTACGCATATGATGGGCTTCCTAGGACATGCAGCCCTATAAAAAGGCTGAAACCAATGGGTAGATGTAAATCTGGAAGCTGTAACTGCTGATTATTTGATGCTCATTTTGTCTACCAATTTTCTACGTGACCTCAAGAAAGTTTCAGAGCATTTACTGAACGTAAGGTGTTCTCAGGTTCAGACCACACTGCGTGTCTTGGGAACGTAAGAAACCTCTGTTCACTGAAGCTGCATGTGCATTATGAAGGGAGGAGAAAAAAAACAACACAGCGTGACAGGGCACATCCTCCGCTTGCTATCTCTGCAGCTGGAATTGTCAGCAAGCCTAAACGGCACAAAAAAGTGTCCTCAGTGGATTTAGCTGTAGCTGGGGATGTGCCGCTCCCAGATCTCTTTACGTGCTTGGAGCTGCTTGATCCTTGTGAAATCTGAACGTGGACAAATGCCCTGAAAACACAACACTGGAAATCCCTGCAGGGTCGCTAAATCCAGTCCCTTCTTACCACAGGTAAGAGTCCATCTCTTTCCTAAACGCTTAATTCAGTGCTGTCTTGTGCTAGTAAACAAGGGATCTTTGCTCAAAACTGACACACAGACTGTACTTGTGCTTTCCTGTATACAGCAACACTAAATTTCCACGTTCAGTTTCCAAGCTTCCAATCCAAAAGGTAACAATCTCCACTAGAAACCACCTGCTCATTCCTGAGGATCACATTTGCTAATGGGTTCCCAGCAGGTCAGGCTGCCCAGCTTCACCCCTTTGTGCAACTTTACAGCCTTGCACAGCCTGGAAGGTAATATCGCAGGGATCCAAGATCTCTAAGGTGTTGAGCTGTACCAAGACTAGCAACAGCTGTAACACACGGAACAACCAAGTGCATTGGGTGCAACAAGGGCAACAGAATAGCAATTACTAACTCCTTATGTGGCAACACAGAATATGGGAGATGTATTGTTTGCATTTGCCAAAAGTACTGAGCAACCACAGTTCCTGTACAGTAGCAGAGCACCTGTGAGCATTGGGAAGTGCTCAGAGGGAAGGGAGTAAGCAACCCGCCAGAGTGGGCTTTCTGCAACATGATGTTATGGATGCTATATTAGAAAAATGCAAACGACAAGTACGTAAACAGAAGCATATATAATGGCTCTCTCCCCATCCAAGAGAAGAAATCCCCATGGCTGTTCTGTTACTAAGTGCTGCAATTCAGTTTGCAGGTTCTATTTCTCATCTCATTAGAACTTCACTGGTGAAATTTTCATATTTTGACCCAATTATCTGAAAGGAGCCCAGGTGCCGTGGGTGATTTCCATGTTTCAGGAAAAGGGGCAACGGGCACAAACTGAAGCAGAGGAAGTTCCATCTGAACATGAGGAAGAACTTCTTCCCTCTGAGGGTGACGGAGCACTGGCACAGGCTGCCCAGGGAGGCTGTGGAGTCTCCTTCTCTGGAGATATTCAAGAGCCGCCTGCACAAGGTCCTGTGCAGCCTGCTGTAGGTGACCCTGCTTGGGCAGGGGGGTTGGACTAGATGACCCACAGAGGTCCCTGCCAAGCCCGAACATTCTGTGATTCTGTGATTCTGTTGTCAGCCTGCCAGGGAGAGGATTGCGGGGCCGGTTCACCACAGAGCCTGATGGACCGAGAGGCACACTAAATTTAACAGGAGAGCCAATGGGATGCACTAACTACCTTTAATCCAAGGAACAGTTTGTGTTTCAGCATCATCAGCCACATCAAACATGAACTAAAAGCAAACAGGTTATTTTCGGTTTGTGGTTTTCTAATGGCAAAGAACATTAGCCAAGGGAGACGGTTTTGAGCACACCTTGTTAGGTATTTTCTAATAATTCTTTACACATGCTGTACACATGTCCTACTTAGGATCTACAGATCTTTTTTAAGAATACAGCCAGATGTGCTTCTGTAGTTGTTTTAAATTGCATGATGCAATATTAGCAATTGAACTGCTCTGCAGTAGCAACTGATATGCAGTGGCTAAACTGGCAGAGAACTGGATTTCCTTACTGAATTGAAAACTACATCTGTAGATCCCTGCTGCAATCACTAACTGCTCAACCAATTCTTTTTGGAAAAGAAATTGCAACTTTTGCCAAAGATGAAAATGTTTTCATAAAGCCTGTTAACAGACAAGGATTACATTGAAATGTAACAGTGCTCTGGTGTGTTTGAGAAGTATCCTGATGCTATTTTTACACGGAAACATTTTGAGGTTTGGGGTTTTTTAACTTCAAAATGACAGATTAGTTTTCCTAACATATACACAAGTTTTAACAAGGTGTATACTGAAAAACATAACAGTTTGGAAAAAAACGCAAAATCCTTCTGGGGCCGTGTGAAATAACTGCCCTTTTTGTTTCACTTCAAAATGGATAGATTTTATTTCAGCATCCGTGCACTGAATTCCTAAACAATACATCTATCTGGCACTTATTTTATAGCAAAGCAGCACGTTTAGTTACCCGATGTTCTCTGCAGTGAACAGGGAGTTACCCAAGCTATATTTTTCACAATTATCTGCTCTCTTTCACTTAGAATAAAGTCTCCCTTCTTCAGGCTTTTGACAAGATGAATACAGCCTTATGAATTCTCACAGGCTTCTTGGAGCGAATGGGAAGTTTAGGAGCCTTGCCTGCATAAAAGCAAACCCCATGTTTCTTGAAAGCTGGATCAATTTATAAAAGTTGAAAACAAAGCAGCAATCTGACTAATGAGGATCCCCACCACGCGTTCACCCCCAGACTAGTAACTGAAAGCTGACCTTTACAGAAGCTCTTGCTATCGATGTTACATGTACGAATTAAGATCCGAAAGTTTATTTTCTGTACAACCTTTGTCACATCCTGTGTATAACCACGTCTCTAAAGATTAGACTGGAAGATCAGTCACAAAAGGGAGACACAAAGCTGGAGGATGAGGGGCTAGCTGGCGTCAAGAGAGTTAGAGTTGTCTAGCAGAGTGTGTAACTTTCAAAAAAGCAAAAAATAACACTAGTATTACTTGGATCTTGGGAAATGAAAGTTGTTAAAGCATCCCGAACACTGGCACTGATGCGATAAACATCAGATTTACAGAAAGTGGCTGGAGGAAGATGAGAACAGTGAGCAGAGCCACATGCAGCAACAAGCACTTTGGAAAACCTCAAACCTCCTGTGCTCTTGGACACCTTGTATTTTGCAGTAATACAGACCCACTGAAACCTTGACCTGCTGTATCCAGGAACAAGGTTTCTATCCTCAAAAACCCCTCCTGTGAACAGGTAAGATTTAAGAACACTTAAAACTAAATAAGCCTAAGAAGAGCTCATTGTACCCCCAGACTGCCAACAGAGCAGTGACCATGCTTCTCTCCTTCAACTGTCCACGTTCAGAGGTTGCTTATCAGCCTCGGGACTTCTCCTGCTGAAATGCTCCTACGCCTCACTGCCACGTTCAAAGGAGGACATGCCCACGCACACAAATACCAACAGGTTCAGACCCGTGAGTCCTTTACTTACCCCAAAAGACTGGCACGGGGACTGCCAGGCATGCTTTTGGGACACGCTAACTCAGGGCTATTTGTCAGGAGGATGTAAAGCAGGTGTCGGAGAGCACATTTCCACACCAGCAAAAAGAGCGATTTTTTTGCTAACAGTATTCACCTTCTCACGTTAACCCTGCTTGCTCAACTGAGCAGCGTTTTCATCAGCTCTTTTGTCCCTTCCAATAACTATCTGCCATGACCTACTCTGACTCCTGACTCAGCCTGCAGAGGTGGGAAAACACAGGACTTGGAAGAGATGTTCCTGTCATGAGTTTACTGGTTTTCTCTTAATAGAACTGGGAGAAAATAACAACATCTCTCCCAAACCTCACCACAGCCATTTGCTTGTGAACCTGCCAGGAGCAAGAGCCGAGCACAACTCTAGCATGAGAGAGAGACTGCCCACAGAAGACCAGTACACTCAATCCTCTTGACTTTACTGAGATGCAACTAATGAGCAACAGATGGACTTCACCCAAGGAGTCTGTTTGGGGAAGGTATTGGTTTCCTCATACTTCTCATTCAGGAAGGACCAGGAAACTAAGCAAGCTTTGGTTGACACCCTTAATTTCACTATTGTTTTCTCCTCTGCCTCAATTTTGACAGAACTGCTTTGGCCACGCATTCCATTACGCTTTACACAGTGTAACCATGGCTCAGCCCGAAACACTAAATAAAATATGTTCAAATTAGGAAATGTTATGGGCCTGAATATATTACTGCAGATCACTGTCTTGCTACCGCTCAGCACAAAGGTACCAGTTTCCCTAGCAAAGCTCTACAGCTCGCTGTAACAGTGTCAGCACCTTCTATAAAAAGCACCATCAGATCTCACTTTTTTACCCAATGAAGAAATAACTTTTATTAACATGCTGTTGACAGCCTTTGTAATGATGCTGGTTTGCCCAACTTCCAGTTAAGGCTCTGTTTCTAACCAGCCAGCAAAGATGTACAAGGTGGCTGGCTGAACTCCCTTCACTGCACATTAGTCACTATCACTCTGTCAAGAGCTTACTTTGTTAATCTTACAGCAAAGTGGTTCACCAGACTGAGCCAGTAACAAATCAAAGAGTCAGTGAAAGATAGCAAGAAGAGGAAAAGGAAGGAAGGAAAGAAATAAAGAAAGAAAAAGAGGACAGTAAAACAAAAAAAATGCAGAAGGAAGAGCAAAGCTGTAGGAGATAAGAGAGAGGAGAATCCAGAAGGATGGGAAATTTAAATAAGAGCTTAACCAGGATCTTAGCACAAACAAAAACCCACTCAATCTTTCATTTTTAACACACCGAGATTAAAGGTTTGACTTTCAGATTAAGATTCTTTTGTTCTGAAATGAAAAGTTTGGATATGACCAGCAGTTTGCTCAGAAGAGCAACTGTTCAAGGAGGCTGAGGGACAGGTTCTTTACTGAAGCCAATACAATGCATCCATTTAAATCCACCTTCCCTGTTTCTGGCTACCTTCAAGCAAAAAATTTTCACCTGCAGGCACTCCGCAGCCACATAATATTACCTAGTATGGGGTGTAAGGCATTGCACTAAAGTATGCTGGCAACAGATTACTTTTAACCACAGACCCTTTGCTTTGGTCTGTACCTGATGCATTCATAGCCAGCTTCTCACATCCAGTAGATGGGCACACCTCTCTCTGTGCTCGAAGAAAAGCATTTCCTATACCTTCTAGGTGCTTTCCACCCTCCTGGTGCCTCTCAGGGCATCCCAGCGGGCTCCAGGTAGGGTTAGAACTGACCCAGCTAAACTACTGCAAAGAAACATCCTCTAAATAAGGCCCTCGGTATAATAACAGCACGCAGAGTTTAACTTTTGAGGTTAAATCTGAGTCACTGACTATTCTTTACAGCCCCTTGTGCATCAGAGCCTGGAGTTCAGTCTCCACCTGACCCAAGCTCCACACACCCGCTGCTGAGCTTCAGAGCTCTCTGCTGAAGGTAGCACCGAGCAATGGCACTCACCCGCCAGACTTTGCTGTGTGTTGAAAGGCAACAAAGTTTTGACCTTGTCACATTTAAGGCATGCAGCTGACCATTTGCTTCAGAAAAGACATTTCACAAAGCAGGAATCCCTCCAATTTCTTTGCTTTCCCTCATCACGACCCTTTTAAAGAAGTCTCTTATCTGAACCACATAGATAACCGAGGAGATGGACTCCATGTGAAAAGAAAACAAGCTATATTCAATTGCAAATCCTGCATTGATTTCTACGGAGAGTTCAATGACTTTCTAGTTATCAGAATCTAGTTATCAGAAGACCCTAAGAATTTGAACCCTCTTATCAGTCTGCTTTCAGGGCCAGCTTTGCAGTACTGAGGCGCAGCCCATTACGCTAGGCCACTTTGCATTTGTGCATTTAAGAGACACTGCAAAAAGCCTTGCTTTGCCCATTCTTGGCTGATTAAGGCCATCGGCCTGGAGGCTGTGCAAGTCTAAGGCTCTTAACTACCCTTTTTATGGCTGAAAGCAAGTGACAGACTCTTGCTCTGAGGCACTCCTATATTAGGATTCATATCTCTCCATAGTTCAGAATAGACAAGTAGTCCTTATTTAGTTCATGCAGGGGACTATCAGGGTCAGAGCAAAACTGCAAACGGTACTAAGTGTCAGTTGCCTTCCCTGGATGGTTCCCAATAGCTTTGTACACGCAAAGCTGATGATCAGAAACTCACCGACAGAAGCAAGCGAAAAAGCAGCATTAAGGTCTCAAGTGCTGCAAAAGACAGGGTAAGATTTATGCAAAAGAGTAGTTTCAGTTATTTGTCAGAATCCTTCAGAGAAATGCCAAGTTACACAAAACATATGTATTTCATCATATACTGGAGACCTAGAGTTTGGGTTTTTTCAGCTCTGCTTTATTGTTGCTGTTTAGGAGATCAAGCATCCACACCACTTCTGAGCTACACAGCACGAACAGCATTGACACAGCTTGTACCGACCAACACAACCTCTGTTTTGAGCGTAGACTCCACGCTCATCTTCTCCATTTCTCTCACTGGACAGCGAGACCTACTACCTACAACCTATTCACTTGCTGCAAAGGATCGAGATACATCAGGCATCTGTCACCAGGAAAAAGCAGAGCCACATTTCCAGCGGCAAAGGGAAGGTCATTTATGAGGCAGCAGTGAGACCAGCCCCAAGGTGCTTCACCTCCATCTTAAATACAAACTACAGTCACCTATTTGCACTGCAAGTCTGAGATCGGCAGAAGCCCTGTCCCTGCAGAAGCAAAGACGCTCACTGACAATGCAGAATACGCGAAGTTAGAGCTTCAGAGGTCTGGCTGTACGTTAAAGCATCGCCAAGCTTACTGGCAGGAGCTGCCAATGCCAGCACACTGATGCTCTAGTCCGGGGCACCCAAACCCCTCATCAAAAGTCAGGTTTAGTACCTGCTTATATTCAGGGAGTGCTTCCACCATCTGACCAGCTCTGTTTTTCTTTAATAAACACAGCATAACAGATAGCCTTTTACAACTTTTTGTCCAAAGTTTACTACCAAGGACAAGAAAGAAGTAAAACAATCGCTATCACAAAACACCTTTTGTTTCTATACCCGGTAAACCAGAACCGCAAACACAGTTAACATTTCAAAAGGAGAGAGAAGAGCCAGCTGTTTCCCCTTCCCCCTTCGAGAGACAACGTTTGCAGGAGGACAGCAGCAGGGAGATTTTAATCTGCTAGAATCAACATTTCAAAGACCAGAACCACGTCAGGAAGCTTGAATACTGCTCCAACCTGCCGCACGGGCCAACACATTAAAGCAGAGGCTGTCCGAGAGACTTGGCTTTCACGGAGATTTAGTACCACAACCTTTCCGTTAGCAGCCCTACCCCTACAACCAGGTTACATCTTCCTTCTCCAAGGCTACAAAACAGCGAGGGGTTTGTGCATTGACCTCAAGAGCCACTGCTCTAGCATGAAGTAGTGTGTTCTCCCTAGGCTGAGAAAGATCAAGGTCTTATGAAATCCGGGCAAACTCCATCACCAACCAGTTTGCTGCTGTCACCACATAAGCGTGACTCCAGTTCGACAACAGGGGAAGCGGGGCTCCTGCACTGCCAATGTGTGCCTCAAGAAATTAGTATGCCCACTCGTACACAAACTCATCTTTCCCTGGGGTTGTAACGAACGGGTTCCACCATCACCAAAAACCTGCATTTAAAAGCTTTAGCTTTAAAAAAAGGACCCAACACAAAAGGCAAGTTTTGTTTGGGACGTTTTTCCTCGGCCATTCAGAGAACAGGACACGCTGAAACACCACACACACATCTTCAACACACCGGCGTTATCCAGAGTAAGCTCCAGAGCCGTATCGCAGCAGAAGGACTGCAGGCCGGGAACTCTTCCGTCAGCGCACCCGAGCTGCACTGCTCCCTGTGAAAGCCAGATGCTGGTCTGTTTTCACCAGGCGCCCTAGCTGCTGTGGCCTTCCCGCATCTCTCCTGGCGTCCCAGCTCCGCCGGCTTCCCCAGCCCTTCCCACCACGCCACTCAGAGATCTGTCAACTGTGACAAACAGATGTTCCCCAAGCGTTCCGCTCCCAGCCAAGACCAAGAAAGACTAGAAAGGCGGGAGGGAGAAAAAAAAAACCCAGAAATCTCATTTAAAGAAATACTTCTCCCCACCCTACTGACCTTACAGTCCCAGGGTGTTTCCTACGACGAAGCGCACCCTGCTAGGTCCAGCCCTCTCCCGCCCGACAGCGGCCCCGCAGCCCCGGCGTCCCGGCCAATCCCGCGCTGCCCAGCCCGGCTGCTCCCC
>Ga0065711_1026275_pt1 | contig 82122 bp, 43 predicted proteins | sample Hoacrofraction12_FD_59098 | JGI IMG/M metagenome (GOLD analysis project Ga0065711, IMG submission 59098) | Hoatzin crop microbial communities from Cojedes, Venezuela - Epithelial fraction 12 v2 (version 2) | ecosystem: Host-associated > Birds > Digestive system > Esophagus > Crop | place...
AGGGTCACCTACAGCAGGCTGCACAGGACCTTGTCCAGGTGGGTCTTGAATATCTCCAGAGAAGGAGACTGCACAACCTCCCTGGGCAGCCTGTTCCAGTGCTCCGTCACCCACAGAGTGAAGAAGTTCTTCCTCATGTTCAGATGGAACTTCCTGTGCTTCAGTGTTGTTCCCATTGCCCCTTGTCCTGTCCCTGGGCACCACTGAAAAGAGTCTGACCCCGTCCTCCTGACACCGTCCTCCTGACACCCACCTTCAAGATATTTCTAAGCTTTTATAAGGTCCCCTCTCAGCCTTCTCTTCTTCAGGCTGAACAAGCCCAGCTCCCTCAGCCTCTCCTTGTAGGAGAGATGCTTCAGTCCCCTCATCATCCTTGTAGCCCTCTGCTGGACTCTATTCAGTAGCTCCTCATCTTTCTTGAAATGGGGAGCCCAGAACTGGACAGAGTACTCCAGATGGGGCCTCACTAGGGCAGACAAGAGGGGAAGGAGAACCTCCCTCGACCTGCTGGCCACACTCTTAATGCACACCAGGATACTATTGGCCTCCTTGGCAACAAGGGCGTAAAGCAACATATAGAGAAATGAAATGTTTAACCTCATTTTAGATAATAGACCTTTTCTGAATCTACATGACATGTCTGAGCCTCATATGAGGAAGCAGATGGAGTAACTCTTAACATGAGGTAGCAGAGATCATGCGTATTGTTTAGATCTTGGTTCTGTCTCCTTTAATCCTGCTTCAGTGACAGAATTCCCACAAAGGAGGACACTTAAATAACTAATGATTAAGTGACCTCTTCATCACAGGCAGTTCCCTTAGAGTCCTCTGCTTGGCTGTGACCGTATGCAGACATGATCTTGGGGTTTAGATGCATGCAAAAGATGGGAACAAATAAGTTTCTTCCATGCAGAGTTCCTAACTTCCTTACAAGAAGTTTAATTGTATTGTTAAATAATTCGATAGGCATTTCCCATTTGGTTTGAAGATCTCTGTCTGCCACTGTTTAGAGTGCATTATTTTCTGATCCAGGTGTTGTCAAAGTCTATCGGAAAAAAGCTGTTGCTTTTTTGTAGCTTCTGTGAAAGGACTGCCCTTAATGACACTGCCATAGAAAGACAATGGCTAGAGGAACTATGTCTGCAGTTGTGACTTTCCCTTATTACTGATTCTTCCAATCCATCATGTTGCATACATCTGGGTTCATCAGTAGTGAAGGGCTGTAATACATAGGACCAAAACTGCAGAATTAAGGATGCTCTGGCAGTCCAACTTTGTCTTGTTGAAGGTATGTTCTGACCATAACAGGTTTTTGTCTTTTGCTCTGTGCTTGATATTTGTAGACAGGCATGTACAATGACATATGCCAGATTGACAGAAGATAATATGGATTGTATGTGCAGGGTTACCATTATAAGCATGGATCATGCATATATACATGAAAAGAGTGTGTTATATCTCCGGGCAGCCACACTGTACAATTATTTCTGATATGTCTGATAGATGTACATGCAAATTGCACTTGAGCTTTGTGTGTTTCACCTCTGGATGAAAGCTGCCCCTCTTTATTTGTTATTAGTAGGCTTGCAATTGCTAGCCTGTGCTTGGTTTTGTTGTTTTGTTGGGCAGAGACTGAATATTTTTTTGTAACATTCAGAATTTTTGCCTGTAGAAATTTTTGGACAGAAAACCTTTTTATAAGGTTCTAACTCCTTCTTTTGAAAGAGATTTTCACTTCTAAGTGAGGTAAGTGCTTTTGGAGGATTTCACGTAAGTAATTATCCTATTATGTATTAAAGATAATAGGAGAGAAAGCTGGAAGTTACTTGTTGGAAGCGATATAGGTAGAGCATGCTGTAGGTTGAAGTAAACCACAATGTTCTCTCCAGGCCATTCAGCTGCTGTTTACTTTTAAAAATAATGTTTGTTCTTCCTTTCATTGTGATACTTTGGCACATCACTCAGATGGGGACCACAATAATTAAGACTTCATTTAGTAGGTTTAGGTTATAAACAGTAGCTACAAGGTGATAGAGTGGAAAAAGTAGTCCTTTAGCCCTCTCTTCACTGGGACAGGGAAATTCTGAGAATAAGGGAAGAGACCACTGTCTGTTTGATGCTGAGCATATGGCTGGGATGCCGCCTGGTCTTTGCATAGACCATGCAAGATCGGGCAAGGCTCTGTACACCCACTCCTTTAACTGTACTTTTAAGGAAGGATCATGAAGCATCTGGCTCTCAGCTAGATAGTTGGAACACAGGAAATGCCTTTGCGTGTAGCATTTGCCAACTGTGGTTTCTGGTATGTTGGTGGGTGGGTTCTGAACGTGGCCATCTTGATAAGAAAATGCCTAAATCCAGACCTCGTTCATCAAAGGATCATTTTCTTTATCTCTCATTTCAATTAAAAGTAGAGTTTCTAAAAACAAAATCCCCACCATACTCGTCTCAGAACCACATTTAACCTCTTAAGTCTTGTCACGTGCATCTAGAGTAGCCAGGTCACAGTTAAGGATCAGGTTTATCTTCCCAGTTGAATCAGTTTCCCTTGACTTTCTCCAAAGCATTTTGTATACCCTGAAATTTTGCATGTCATGTCCTATCATAGATAAAAGCTTTTTCTGGGAAGATTTTAGAGGAAAAAATAGCAAAAAAGGTTATAATGTTTCAAAAAGAGTCCCTATTTTGATTTTGTCAATTATAGAAAAGTAAATATAAAAATATTCTCCTGTCTGGAGATTATTCTGATTCAAATTTTTCCTCCTAAGGAAGGACGGAGGCAGAAAACATACCATAATTTGATTGGGTTATTTGAGAGGTATACTGTCTAGCTTTTGTTTTTTGAGAAGTACACTTTTAAAAAATGTATTTGGGATTCAAACACAAGGGTGTGGACAAAGCTGGGTTTTGGAAAGGGATTGTGTTTAAGAAGAATGCATGTTTAAATAATACTGACAGGAATAAAATACCAGTGAAGAATCACGCTATGCTTATTTCTTTTCTGTACAGTTTCTTACACTCCCAAAATATCTGCTATCTACTTTCTTTGGGTTCAGAACTGGCCTAGGCCAGCTTTTTTTGTATAAAATCTGAAGTGTTGCAGAAGTTAGTTTAAATTCCATCAAGTGATGCAGGAGGAGCCTTTGTCCATGATGGTGTTTGGAGGGGCAAGACCTGCTGTTGGTCCCTTCCCCATTGCTGAGTGGTATCTCCACCAGGGCTTGTTCAAGGCCTGTGGAGTCATGGTGCAGAGTGAGAAGCCCACGCAGCAAGAAATGTTTCTCCCAACTGCCTTGGCTGCATGAATGCCCTAACTTCCACTGTGTGGGGTCAGGTTTCTGTCTTTCCTGCCCCATGGGCTGCACGCACTGTTGCCAGGTTCTCCTTGCATGTGAGGAAGGGTGGCTGGGATATGTGGGTGAGGAGGAAGGGAGCAGGATGTCCTGTGGGCACTGTCCCCCTGGGATCACTACCTCAGTTACACCATTGCCCTTGGACAAGCTGCCCAACCTGGCTGTGAGGAAGGAGCCTGCTTGTCCATTACGAATCCCATGCTGGCACAACACTAGACATGAACCCATTAAGCACCCACCCAAGATATGTTTGACTTTGATTATGCAGTGTACTTTGCACAAGTATCAATGTCCTTGGTGGTATTAATGAGCATATCAGAAGTATGTATCTTGACTCCCCTTCCCCTTTCTAAACATGCTGGGAAAGCCCAAAGATCCTTGATTGGTTCCAGAGCTCTTTGGAGGGTTTAGAAGCCTCACTGTGAAGCATGTGGCTTATCAGAGCCAGAAACAGTCTTTTCAAGAGCTTCAATGTTAAAAAAAGAGTCAGGTTTCATCACAGAATATCTCATCAATAGTTGGTTAGCTTACTTGTGGGAAGACTGTGATGAATTCAGTTTAATTCTTCCATTCAGCTTTTAGACTCTACATTCGCATTTGGAACCAATGGGATTTTTCTGCTTTCTACAGGGCCGAATCCTGAAGTCCTTTCTTAATTTTAAGCTTAGAATTTCACAGCAGTTTCAGTATAAATGAATGAATGCTGATGAAAAAGCTGCAAACCCTTTTTGAAAGAGAAAAGATTGTTCTCAAGTATCAGAAGTGTTTGAAGCTCTGCCAAGTTTCTGAAAGTGCTTCCGATTTCTGTCTCTCACACTTTTCTGAAATGTTTATTGGAAACACAATTCTAATAGTTTTGGAGAGTTTTAGTGAATTAAAATTTCCAGTGGCCGTTTTAGTGAGATGTTGCTAATTGCTATTATGAAAACCTTGAAAATGTTGGTCAGAAGCTCTGCAAGTACAAAGATGATGGTCTAATGACAAGTTTGTCTCCAGTTGCCTGTGCTTTAGAGTGATAGAAAATGCTCACTTTCTGAATGTAAGTTGTTTGGACTGGAAGGGTAAGTTACTGTTATAATGACTTATTTTAGGAGGAAAGTTTTAATACAGCATATGCATTAATCTCTCCAGAAACTCTAAATCCCATAAGAGCCTGTGGAGGAGTTGTTCCTGGAATCCTTCCCATCCCATGAAGTTTATTCATAAAACGTGGTGCTCTAAAGCATTCTCTCAGGGCACAAAACATCGTTATGAAACTATAGCCACAGCTCTAGAGCGCAGGCTGCAGCTTTTGGCAGATCTGGAGGAGAGGTTTGCCATTTGAAAATGAAAATGATTTTCCTTTGTAGCCAGTGGTCGACCTTTCTCTATGCAAGCTGGACTGCTACCGACTCTTTTGATAGCTACATTCTTTAGATGTCCTTGAAGACAAGTCTGTCAGCTGTTTTGGGGCAAAGGTTATATTTCTGTTAAGCCACTTATTGACAGTTTTTCTGTCTTAATATGAGGAATTGAATGGAAAAGGAAGACTATTTGTGGGTGGAAGATTGCAGAGGATGCAAGACCATCCCATTGCGTGAGAGCCGATGAGGGCTTCTTTAATGTTCAGCGGTGGCAAAGGGGATTTTGCTGTTCTTTGCCTGGTGAAAGAACAACTGAGGTTCAGGCTCTTTCTTCACCATCTTGTGCCATGCCAAAAAACTTTACTGACTAGTGCAAGTTTGGGGAAGGTGTATTTTTGTACCTGGATCAAGTCCCAGAGAACACTGTGCAGTGACATGGAAGATCCAGAAGAATTGTAAAGGGGGTGCTGGTCCTTGTGAGAGTCGTCCAATAATTGGGTTTTAAAGACTGTGGGATGGAAATAATTCCATATTTGTCAGTTTCCCCTAAAAGAAAGCAGTGACACAGCCATATTTTGATAGTAAAGTACATACATACAGAATGCAATCACAAGCTACAAGGGTTGACAAAAACAGGTGAACACTTACATTTACTTTTCCTACTATCAGATCTGTGGGGCTTTGCTCACTCTGTTACCCAACTGGCTGACAAAATGCTTGGATACTTATCTAGGTGCACTAACCAGTTAAAGTCCTCATGCAAGCTTCTGCCTTACACGCACAGAAGAGAAGACGTGGGGAATGCACGGCACCCCATCACTGCTCAGGTGGCTCTGAGGTTGCCCCCATTGTATGACCCATCTCTCCAAGCAACGCTAAGAAATCTTTTGGGTGTTGTGATGATGGGTAGGTTTTGTAGGAGGTCTGTGACCCTGCTGTGACAGGGGAGCATGCCCAGGTTCCAGCCTTGCAGCCTGGTGACTTTGCCTGTCACCCAGATGCTGCTGGTTCATCCCTCAGTTGCTGGCTGGTGGGCTGATGGTGATGCTTTCCAAAGTCCATGAACAACGGTGAAGAGTTGAGATAGACTCTGTCTTCAGACAGAGAACACTGCACAGATGTTTGTTTACAAATGCCTTTCTTCATTGATACCTTAATGTACAAGATGTCTAAAAATGAAAACCAAAACAGACCTAGAAAAATAACAAAATGACCCATGTACAGTGTAAGGGCTGCCCCTCTTCTTTCTTCCCACGGGTCTGCCTCCCAAGGGCCTCATGGTTTTGTGCTGACAGGGGGTACCCAAGGCTATGCATGCGTTCTGGGGGCTTAAGTGTTCTCAGGGGAAGATCATAGCTGAGAGGCTTTCCTCACATGCTTTTACCCAGCTGGTGAATGGCTCAGATGTTGAAGCTTTAAGGCCTGTGGCCCAGGGCTTCCAGCCCATGGTGCCTGCTGCCGCCTGGCCCTGACATGCTGGACTGTGCTCAGGAGGTGCTGGGCTGGGGCAGCCATTTGTAACGCGCTGGCACTCGTCTCCACCCAGGCCGTCCAGGTGGCACGGATGAGGTCTGGAGCCTGTCCTGCAGCCCTGAGCACATTGGGCTGACCTCCTGCAGACAGGTCGAGCCCCTTAACGTGGGTGTGAGGGTGTACAGTGCAGATGGGACGAAGTCATGGTCTAGAGAGTTTGCTCAGACCTGGCCTATCTTGATCGTGTTAGCTGTGGCCCAAGAGCAGTATTTTCCAGCAGAAGCTAGGAAATAGATAGACAGTGACTTCAGGTGTTGTTCACGTGCAGTCGTTACAATAGATCTCAGGTACTGCAGTGCAGAAATATGTATTAGCACCTGGGTCAGCAGAGAAATAACAAAGGAAAAATATGGTTGGGTCTTTTATGACTGTGGAGTAATTTAAGTCCCCAGATCATTGTATCCTGGTGGACATGCTGTGACGCGAATACTGAACATCTATGGTGATTTCATTTTAACTCCTTGATACCCTTTTATGCATATTACCCTGCAATAAATTAATTTTTTTGAAGACCCTGCAGTGCAGACAGCACTGCCTGTACGTGGCAGTGCCCCAGCTGCCGAATTTTGCTAGGCAGGGAGAGCTTTCCTCGATGGACCAGGTGCAGTGTGGTTTGCCTTTTTTCTTTTCCCGTTGCTTTACTCTAAAATATTAGGCATGAGCCATGGCTGGAGGCAAGAATCCAACCTTGACAGAGTGTTGTCCTGATCTGATATGACAGGCCTTGTGGAAGTGTTCAGCCTTGACCCTTTGTTGCTTTCAGGAGGGAAATCCCATTAGATAACAACTGTACCGATGAGACTGGAAGATTTTGTGTTTAGATTTCCTTAAGACCTGAAGGAATTGAAAAAAGAAACCTTTTCTGTTTGGGTTTTTTTTTGTTTGTTTTTCTGTTTTGGTTTCCTTCAACAAAGGAGAACTGTTGGAAAAATAGATGTTGAATGTATCCTGTTGCATAGCCCACGAAGTGTTACACTTCTAACACTGTTTAATTTCCTATTCGGTTCCTCCCTTGAAGAAGTTGGAAAGGCTTGCTGCACAGGGAGAAGAAGTTTCATGGGTTGCTAGGTCACCTTGGAAAGTGAAAATGGATTGGGACAGGAGTGCTAAGGAGATTTATCACACAGCAGGAGTTGTGAGTGAGTCTAAAAGTTAGGTTAGAGATCAGCGTACGGAAGAAACCTCTGTTGTGAACCACAGAAGTGAGGGGGTAACAGAGATGGACGGTTCAGATCCACTCCTTGCCAGTTTGCTGAAGTGGATTTGAATGAAATTGAATGTGTAACTAACCCCTAATTTCCAAAGAATTTTTGTGTGGGTTTAGCAATCTGATTCCTGTCAAACCCAATGACTGTCATATTGACGCAAATACCAGGCAATATTTAGAAAATTTAGTAAAGGTATTTTGCCAAGCAAGAAGAAAAAAGGCCTTCTCTTTTAACATGCATTCCTATAGGAATTAAAATTACAGAAGAAGGGGAAAAAACATACTGACGTGTTGACCATTCTAACAGAAATCATACTGTACTGGTCTTTTTTTGGAATATTTTTTGAAATTTTTCACTGGCTGGAGACTTTTGAGGGAAAGAAAAGACTCATCCTCTGTCTTCAATTAACTTTGTTAATGATTAACAGAGCAGTGCAGTATGTGTGGTGCATTTTAATTAAATCAGAGGAGACATGATTTGGACAAGATTTTAGTTTCACTTTGAAAGTTATTAAATAAACTGACACTGTTTGCTCTCCAAAAGTTACTGGGAGCATCCGGTTAGTTGGCAATGCCTCTGCAGCTAGTGAAACAGAGCCCATTCCAAAACACCTAAGGACCATTACCAGATATTAAAAATTAGTGGTCCAGTCAGACAGTTAACTGATCATTAACCTGCACGAGGCAGGGTCCTGGTCTATGGCTCCGATTTCATATTTTTAAGCTAAGTTCAGGGATAAGAAAGGCCCAAACTGAGTATTTCTGGTGGAGGTTTGTATTTTGAATACCTCCGAGCTGTTCAAGTGGCATAAGCTGTTGAACAGTCGCTGCCTTCGGTGGAATTCAGATGGTTTTTGCTAACTGAGTTTATTGGGTTGTTTATGAAGTTGAGATCCCAACCAAGGCTTGGATGTTGTTCACCAGTGAAATTCAGAGTATCATAAGACGGGAGCTTTTCGTACAGGAACGTCTCCATAAATTGGCCCAGCAGGAAACTCTCTTCTCTTTCCAGAGCTGTGTGTGCGTGTGCCTGTGCACATGTTTATATAAACTCCTCCAGCAGAGAAGGATCAAGCCTGAAGCCTGGACTCGAACCATGGCTTCAGACTGAAGCGAGGCAGTGGATGCTTTCAATGGTACGTGGTGGCACACAAGGATGAATAGATACCACGCTTCATACTTCATGAGCTCGTTGTTGTTTATCAGGGTGTCTGTTAAGGAGCTTTGGCTTAGGCTTCCACCCATGCCCCTTCCACAGCAAAATCAAGGCATAGCCTGTTTTGGCTAGAGACGCATCTATCCTCTATGTTTGTATCAGACCTACCACATTATGGCTCTTTGTGCCTTTTGTGGCTAAGTTTGACGTGAATAATAATGTTTGGATCATGCCTGTTAAAATATTAAAAATAACATTAATAATTTTATATAACAGCTGTTGTTGAAATTAACTATTGCCAGAAAACAGTTGGGGTGGGGAGAAGTTGCATACACATTATTGGCAGTTTATTCATCTTTCTGTTTCATGGACTCTGCAAGCATCATCCTACATGGCTGTAAGTAGAAGTCCTACAAGTCTAATCACAGGTTTCTTGGCATTGAATACTCCTTCTCGCTGCTAAAGCTAATATTTATTAATAGCAGTTATTGCTGCAAGCAAGCTACAGTTCAGGTATAAATGAGAGACACCAAATTTTAAAATTTACCAGCCAAAATAAGAGATTGCTTTGTTGCTCTGAAAATTGGCATGTGTCTCTGAAATGTATAAAGCACGAAAGAATGGGTGTGGAAGTGGATGGGGAAACAGTGGCCCTTCCCTCTGCTGCTGCTGGTGGCTGGACAGAAACTCAGAGCAGGAGAGGACCAGAGCCTGTCCCTTGCTATCGACAGCGCTGGGGCATAGGGAGAAGAGGTAAAGCTAGCCTTTGCGACTGCTTCCCTCATACGGTTTCCTCCATTTCAGTTGTTCAGATGACCAGAAGGTAGCTATATCCTGGCTGTTATATGGAGACTATTGTTTGGATCTGAGTGTTTGTTTGAAAACAGTGAAAACATGACATAAAACAAAAGCTATGCTTTGGTGGAAATAGTCTATCACACCCGTGAAATACTATGCTTCTTTATTTCTGGATTGTGCATTGCCCCATAAGTAACTGATAGAGAATGCGAAGTATGTTTTTCTAATCAAGTTTCAATTTACAGTGGAAGTTCTCCTTGGAATACCGTTTTAACACTTGGAGTTTGTTTTGTTTACTGCTACAGCCATACATGTGGTCAGTAACTTTTCCATGTGAGAAGCAGCATAATGTTAATACCTCGAGAACTGAGGACAGTCAAAGAAAATTAAATTCTCTTCCCTGCAGAGAACCAAACTCCTTGCCTGCACTATCAAAGGCCAGCCTGTCCTAGCAAAGCAGGTATCAGATAGGATTGAGTGCTGTGTGGGCTCTATGTGGGTCTTCAGTATCAGGAAGCACATTTTTGCAAGTGTTTACAATTTTAGGCTTCAGGCTCTTGCATTTTGATAGACAGTGTTATGCTCCCGATCCTGCAGAACTTGTCTACGCGAGTAGTTCTATCGTCTGCTAAGGCAATAGTTACATGATCATATGTCCGTGTGAGCATGCAGACTCTGTTTGCATGTGGCTCAATGATTTGCACATACATATGTCCAAACCCCAAACTACATATTCCAATCTGAGTATGCATTTTAATACGTAAATCCACTTACATGGCTGGAGAAGTATTACTCACAGGTTTCACTGAACACAATGAAATTTTTGGCACTGCTGCTGTTTATAGGCATCCAGGTAGATATAACTACAGGTTACGGTTGAAAAATAAGGGCAGGAATAGATGTTGTAGCTGTAGGATGGCTTCTTAGTACTGAACCCTGTGAGACTGCAGAAGACTTACCTCTGGGAAATGGCAGAATCTCCATTACTCGAGATTTTTAAATCCGGACTGGAAAAAAACCCATATAGTAGGAGACAGTTCAGCTTTGTTTTTATGAGTACTCAAGAGATTTACTTCAAGACCTGGTGTATGGGTTGCCAGACTTTACCTACTGTATGATTTAATATGCCAAGTGTTGTTAATCTGTGAAATGAAGTCCCTGCTCACAGTTCTAGAGTGAAATCTCACAGGAGGGCGAATGCAGATACTTTTTGTCCTGTGAGAAGCATACACAGAGTTCCCTGCAGTGAACTGTACTGGGGCTTTTCAGAACAGACCTTAAAAAAACCAACTGTTTGTCTACTCTGTGAGAACATGAAAGAGACAGTGGCATCTTTCATTTTCCCAGAGAAGGAAGAGTTAAAAATATTCTTCAAACAAGGAGCAGATGTTAATGTCATTAGAATGGATTTTCATAAAAAACAGAGTCCTGTCTCTTTCATAATGCCAGTAGCTTTGCAAAGTTCTCTGCAAGTCTGCCTGCTTCTTTCAGGCTAGTGGCAGAGAGGAGAGGCGGTGCGGGATGAGCTGTTTACTGTCTCTGAAATGAATCGGATGCATTTCTGTAAGTTATCTGCCTGCCCATTTTAAAACTGCCTCAACTTGGAAGAGGGCTAAGCAAAGAAGTAAAGAAACATGAAGGTATTTGAATAACAGGACAAGAACAGTGAGCAGCACAACAAATCCACTGTTGACAAACAAGTACAGAATGGAGTAGGCTACATATGGAAGGGCATGATCTGGAGGGTGCGTGTGCCTATGTCAGGTTGCAAATTCATTGTAATCTCAAAGGAAAAAGGATTCACGGGCTATTGTGATGAGTTCACTGAAAACTCTGCCTTGCATGCAGGAACGGTTAAAGTAAAAATAACAAACAAAGTATTAATTGGCTCTCTGGATGACCTCTGGACATTCCTATTGTTAGTATGAGTAGACGTTGGAACCTCCCAGTAATAATTTCCTTTTGGAAAGCTCTCATGTATCCTTTCTCCTCCTCATTTTGCTGCTTTTAATGTTGAGAAACTAGGAAAGGCAATGTAGTTCCTTTCATTGTTGTACTAGATGAGCCTACACTCTTATAGAGCTATTAGACATGAGTTCATTGGCATGAATGACACCTCTCAAGTGCTCTAGTTTAGTTAGTGTTTGTGTGCTTAGTTTTTTTCTCTTTCCAGTGTCTTCCTTAGGGTTCTTGGTGTCCTAGAGCCAAGTAATAATCTCTGAAGCATCAGAACATACAAGGAAAGCAGGTTGTGAGACATGCATCTCCTGCCCCCATTGTTTTTCATGCTTTAGGTGCCCATGTGAATTTTTGAAATTATCTAGGGGGAGGTGATTTGCCTCTTGCTGCTCCATATGCAAGATCTTCACCTCAGGGCAACAATGCACTAGTGAGAGTATCCCTCTCAGTCAAGTCACTGAAGAAAGTAAACAACAAACATTTGACTTTGAAATAATAAAGGGATTATTAAGTGCAAGGATCTATAACTGACTCAGATCCTCCTCCCACTTCTTTTTAAAGGGGTTGCAAGCATGACAAAATCTTGGCTGTGTCAGCCTCTTTCAGGGAAACCAGTTCTGGGTTGCTGTAAACTTATGGAGCTGCTGGGTCCGCACCCAACTAAGCGTGAATGCTTGACATTGCACTTGTTGGCCTTGGTGGAGCCCTCTTTTGTGTTTCAAACTGAATCACAAAATGTCCCTGTAGCTCTTGTTAAAACAGTGATGTTCCTCAGCTGAATGGGCCTTATGACTTAAGTGATGGGCACAGCTCCGAGGACAGCTGAAGACGAAGCATCCTGGACGCTCACCAGTGCAACAGTATGCTGCTCATGTGGGTTAACCCAGGTCCGCTTGGCATTGTGGTTGTTGCCTGGACACAGTGGATTAACATGCCTGTGTCCAGAATTGCACATTTGATCTTACAGCTTTGCAAGTGTGACAAATCATGGTTATAGCAATTTCGGGATGGAAGAAAAAAGATCAGCACTGATGCTGTCAACTCAAAAATTAATATGTGGGACACCAGCCTGCAGAGTGTTTCTAGCAGTTGTTGTGACAAGGATAATTCTCACACATGAACACTACAGACAATTGGGTAGAGTAACTGATACTATTTAGGAGTGGGGTTTGCTCACCTTATCTTCAGTTCTTCATTTGCAGGCAAAGATGGCACATGAGTTGAGAATAGATTAGCGTGGCCAGCATTGGTTATTGCTCAGTCAGTAGGAAAATGGCAACTGTTCTCAGTAGTGCTGTAGAGGTACAGATGCAATTTAGTGTTATAAGTCTTGCTCCAGATAAAAAATAGGCTGACCAGGTGAATCATTCTGTTTCATCTAGAACAAAGTTCTCCTCCAGACTTTTAGAATTCAAAACACTGTTTGGAAAAGCAAAGAAAAAGAAATTTGGATTCTTCAGACTGTCCTAGTATAAAGGGTCATGTTAAAACAGTTCTGGGGTCTACTACAAATGCTAGAGGCTTTCCCTGTTCCTAATGATGCAACAAATAGGTCACACTTGCCATCTAGAGCCAGGATATGCATGACAGCAGGGGCATATTTTTGAAAATTTTGGAACTGTTCTTTGAAGATGTATAGTGTAGTGTTTTAGAAGATAGTCGATTTGCTTGTATCTTTTGTCTTGCGTGGAAACAGTTTTGTTTGCGAGCACTGCAATAACCTAATTATTCCAGGATGGATTGAAAAGCATGTAGAACTCACTCAACAGGAAAAAAAAATGTTTCTGTGGCACAGTAATAAATACAGACCTGTATTAGAAATCTGTAGAGCTGCCTTGGAACCCAGTTTATAGTTGCATAAACATCAACTGTTACATCTGGCATCTGATTAAAATATATATTTTGACAGAGCAGTGATACAATCTCTGTTTAAGTAATACTCTTCCAGAGGGAAGAATCATGCTTCTGTAATTCCCCAGTAACAGAAATCTTTTTTCCAGGAAGAGTAAATATGACTCCCGTCTCATCAGCGTATTTTAAGGACTCTGCATGTTCTCACTGCCTTACATGCCCTCTTTCCCTTGAGGACAGAGTAAAAGAAATGGAGATGGCCTACCTGCTGCACCCTCATCTCATTTGCAAACCTCTCTGCAGTCACAGAAATGGAATCCATGTTTTCCTCCCTTTACAATCAGCATTATTGGCCTTTCCTTGTTCCAGACCAGAATTCTAGTATATTTCAGACACTAAAAGATGGGGTTTTTACATGTACTTTAGAACAAGGGGCTGGGTCTGCAGAAGGTATATGTGAAGAAATAGCAGCTTCTAGAGGTATTGCAGACCTGTTTCTGAGTGTGCAAAAACCCCTGAGCTTGTACATTCTTGCACGGGAATCATTCATCTTTCTATAAAGCACAGAATTGTTACCTTTTCATGAAAATCTATCTCCTTGAAACTGTAGAGGGAGTTTTTGGGAGGAAAAAGCCACCATTTGTTGACTGCAGAACTTGAACAGAACGTAAATGAGTGTCGGGACCGCATGTAAAGTGCAGCCATTGGTTTCTTGCAAGCTCTGAGGAAAAAAACCTGTCAAGTCTGGTGCCTGCTTGGACATCCAGCATCCTCCATGGCTTCGTGCAGAGCGGATGCCCTCGGTGCTCACTCCAAGGTAAGAGTGCCACCTACTGAAGCCACACACTCCTTCCCACGGAAGGGCGAGCTTGCGGTGGAGATTTCCCTTCGGAGTACTAATCCATCCACACCCACCCTTGTAATTTATGAGGTTTAACAAGATCAGAGCCTGGGGTGGAATGGCTACAGGACTGCACAGTAAGCTGTTTCAGTTTGCTCACATATGCAGGTATAAAGGGGTATGAGAGCCAAGCGTGTGAAATCGCGGTAACTGACGGTGCCTCCATTTAAATCACTTTGTTTGCATTTCAATTCCCTGCATCATTCACTGGGTTAGATGGAAGAACACTGAAGTGAGTCTGTTAGGTTGGATTTAGTTCCAGCCCTGTTTTTAGTCCCTTTGCTAAATGCAAGATGGTCTTATCTTGACTGCAGTCGAGCTTGCAGCTACTTCCCACCTCCCCAGATTTGTTCCTGCTTGACAATGACCCTCCAGTCTTTTGAGCTATCTGATCCAGCTTGACCTTTCACAAGTTAGACTGGATACAAGTGCCTGCAAAATGCTTGGGCAGTGATTTAGGATCAAAAGGGACGACTCTTTCCTGGACCGTTGTTTTATATTTGGGTCCTCTCCCCTCTTCATCTCTCGGCAGGCTGAACTGTGGCTTTCCTACAAGGAAATACTTGCGAAGGCTCCTCTGTGCAGTGCTCAGGCTGCTCGGTGCTCAGACAAGCTTGCTAAACAGAAGCGTTTCATGTGAAAAATGAACGGGAAGCAAGCATTTGTCAGTCAAGTTGAGAAAAATGCAGGAATTTCTGTAACTGGAGGCACAGACATAGCAAAGAGGATCTATTAGAGAGAATACAGTAAAAAAATAATCATCATATGATCACAGAGCAGAGGGGGGCAAAGGCGGGGGGGGGAGGATACAAGATAGATAATGAGCTTGACAATAGGCAAATAGAGAGTGTCATGCCTAGAGCTACAGGACCGATCAAATGGTTAACCGGTGGGGTGGAAACAGCATCCAATGAGTCTCGCATGCCTGAAAGGATAATGGCATTTTTATTATCTCATTCCACGCCCTGATCATCTGTCCATTTACTCCCTGGAGCTGGCAGCAGTTTGCACTGATTCATACGCTGCAGACATGATCAGCAGATCATACTGCAGGCAGAACTTGTCAAGCCTTTCCAAGTGAGTTGCCGATTTATTATGATATCTGTATGGATTTAGCCTTTTGGTGTTGTGTGGGAAGTGCTGGATGGTGGTGATGGGAAAGGGCAAGAGAACGGTGTAACAAGATGGGAAGCTGCTTCAACTGGGGAATAAGCATTGGATACAGATCGGGTTCTTCTGCTCCTCTTTCTGCTATATTGTGCTCTGTTGTCTGCAGGAAAAGTCTTTGCACTTCTGCATCTCTCTTACCTGAACTGCAGAATTTAAATTGCTTTGTTCAGTGGAAGCAGAATATGTCGGAAGGACTGTTGTTAATCGGAGTTCTGTTAATGGAAAATTTACAGAAGTTTCATAGTTTGTGTGAAAGCTTTCGCGTAAATCAGATTGCTTAATTCACTGAGTAAATAAAGTCCTCATGGCACATTCATCCCGGAATGTGGGAGGGAAGTGAAAGAAGAAAATCAATTAGCCTTTGCAATATCGCCAAAGAAATCATCTGCTTTATTTGGGTCCTGTGTTGTTGTTTGTCTGCTTTATATGCTGAGGGGTGGGAAACAGGACACTACTGTGTTTCTAAAATACTGTGATTTGTATCAGGGTTTTGTTTAAAACTTGGGAGAGGTTTTGAAAAGCAACTGGGATTACTGGGTGCCTGTTTTTGGAGTTTCCAGCATGAAATCCTGTGCTCTCAGAGGGAGAGGGAGCTCAGGGATTTCTGAAACTCAGTTCCTCCAAGAAGTCCCTTCCAGGAATCTGAAGTCCTTCATCGTGATTTCAGAAATTGAGCAATAAATAATAATTTAATTAGGACCATGTCAAATGGATTAGTTTTGTGTTGGTCTGTGGTGGAATACAGCCACAAGCCGCGGCAGCCAGCCCTCCCGTACTGCAGTACAGGAATGGGGAGCAGCCATGGCGGAGCACCAGTTTCTCTGCAACCAGCGTGAAGGGATAGGACAAAGTGGGCGAGGTTTGGGCACTTTCTGATATAACTGGTAGAAACCTTGAGTCTTGATACCTACTGTGGGGAGCTGACCCTCAGTGCAGTGACCCAGGCTGAAGCCTCTGAGACAACCTTTGGACCCTTTCACTGGTCTGCATTGGGGCTCATTTAGCTAGAGGTCACGGTCTGACTGTTTTATTTAAAAAAACAGAAATCACTGGTTATCCTTTCTGAGGGAGATTCTCCTCCGCTCCCCTTTGGGCAAGAGAGGGGACCAGCAGCGTACTAACCCTATGCCTGGTGTGTCTCTGGAGCACTGGGTGAGTGCTGGGAGGAACGTCCTGGCTTGCGTATGCCGTAGCACCCGCAACTGTGTTGTGTGAAGTGAGGTCAGTGAAGTCAGTGAAATCATATCTGACTGAAAATGGTTCAGTTCCTTTCTCTTGAAGCGTGATTAGCTACTGTACTGTTGGTTTCCTGTATCTTGGCAGATTTGTGTCCTGTAGCAGCTGCTCAACAAGAGCAGACACACCTTGACAACCAGACACAAGTTTTCTTTTGTGAAGACTCACAGTAGTATATTGGGGGAAGAAAAGCAAAGCTCTCTTTGGCGAGGACTCTTAAGAGAAATCAAATGTGTGGCCAAAATTTGGAAATTGATTTATTCCCTTTTAATAAATATCTCTGTGACCTCAGGCCAAAAGTGGGGAAGACACCTTTAGCATCACCCACAAAGGCTTCTTCAAAGCATTGCTCAGTGAAATACATGATGAAATGCTGCCCTTCCCAGGCTGAGGCATAACGTAATCATTCCAAGTGCTCATGTCTTCTCAGGAGATTGCAATGGAAAAGAAAAGGAGTATTAAGATCCTTATAAGTTAACTGTCTGGACACTCTCCAGGAGGAAGGAGGCGGCTGTTATTGCAGTGTTTTGAATGAGGTACAATGTGATTTTTAACTTCTTGCAAATGTTGTCTAGTGGCCTCTTTATATGATCATTTCAGCTGCATCTTTTAAAGATACTCTCCACGCTCTCAGTGTACTTGTAGCATTTGCAGAAAATTTTGTAATTGCTAAATAGCTGAATATAATCCTGTTAGCATTTGATGCACTAGAAATTGAAAGCAGAAGCTCTCATTGTAGCCAAGAAATTGTTCCGGTTGGCCTGAAAACGTAAAGACTGCTTAGTTAATGTATAGGGACTGAATTGGCTCAGTTTGCTGGACACTAAGATAAGTGTTTACTGTGCAAATTTCTAAGGAAAGCAGAAGTCTTCCTTGCCAAAAGGTACAATGTTTTCTCCCAGAAAATTATAACTTTTTTTCAAACTTCACAGGTCATTCATGGGCAGTATGATTGTTGGAAGTTCACTCTTTCACAGCATTTTCTGGTTGGTCCTTCATGTTGTAGGTTATCTTTTCTGTTTCTTGTCTGTCTTTCAAGACAGATAATTGGCTAGTTTTGTTAAGAGAAGGGTGCAAGAGGACACTTTTCCACAGACAACAGCAGTGTTGGTGGCACCATCTTGTTAATTCTGGTCCAAAAATTGATGCTGTTCATTTTCACTTGAAGCCATCACTTTCCCTCCTTCTTATCTTCTCTGTTGGCCATGCTTTTCATTCCTGATCTCCAGAGGGCAGTGGCCTGAATCCTTAATTAGTAAAAGCCTGTTCACGTTACTGAGGTAAAATAAGCTGGACATAATGTAATTAAAGACCAGATGCAAAAAGATATTAGCCTGTAGCGGGCCTATTTGTCTCTATTTTGAAAGCTAAGAATGTCAGTCAGCCTCTGAACACGGCTCTTGCCCAACAAACAGTGATAAGTGTACCGTGGACCAAGAAACAGGCAGTTTTCTTACAATGTGCTGGCAATTTGTGAGCTGCGTGGTTTATATCCAAATTGCACTTCAGTGCCTGATGTCTGGGAATGAAGTCTAAAATACCTGTGGTGGTAGGTGAGTGCTTTTGATGCAGATACATTTATTTGTGGGTGGACCCACATACTTACGTTAAACACTGTGACAACAATACTCTGTGTATACAGAGCATTCTTGATGTATTACTTATTGCCACCTGAATGAAATACATGTGCTTTGGTGTCTGGTTTACACGTCAGCAGGGACAGTGGCTATTGAAGACCAAACATCCAGTTCAAGGTTTTGTAGTTGGGTTTAGGAACGTTCCTTATAGTGGCTCAGAAGAAATTTACTGGAAGAGCTGACATTTTTGAGTGAGATTATCCTTAGTGGAAGAAACATCACGACAGAGAAAGGACAGGTCTAGAAGGACAGGAAATACATGGACCTGTTGGAGCAGGTGCGGAGGAGGGCCACCCCACCAGAATGGTCAGAGGGATGGAGCACCTCTCCTTGAGGAAAGGCTGAGAGAGTTGGGGCTGTTCAGCCTGGAGAAGAGGAGGCTCCGGGGTGACCTTATTGTGACCATCCAGTACCAGAAGGGGGCCTACAAGAAAGCTGCAGAGGGACCTTCTACAAGGGCACGTGGTGATAGGACAAGGGGTGATGGCTTTAAACTGAAAAAGGGTAGATTTAGATTAAATATGAGGAAGAAGTTCTTCACCATGAGGGTGGTGTAACACTGGCACAGGTTGCCCAGAGAAGCTGTGGATGCCCCGTCCCTGGAAATGTTCAAGGCCAGGCTGGGTGTGGCTTTGAGCAACCTGGCCTAGTGGAAGATGTCCCTGCCCATAGCAGGGGGGTTGGAACTAGATGATCTTTAAGGTCCCTTCCAACCCAAACCATTCTATGATTCTATAAGGAAACACCTCTGAGATTTCACAGTCTTGTTGCCTCAGTGAAAGATGTTTTTCTTCCTCCAGCACACACAAGGCATTGGGCATCAGGACCACAGAGCTGGTTTGTGTGGAGTTTTGGGCATTCACTTGAGTCTGAAGTCATGTTACTCAGTGGGAATCAAATTTCTACAATTTTGTCAGAGAACAAGTGACTCTGTAGAGTTTCATGAAACCTGTGAGCTAAATTCTCCAACCTGTGCAAGCCTCAGTTCAAGCAAGAACAGTGGTGAGAGGTATCAGACTCAATCTGGTACTGCTCTTTGGGAATCCAAACGCCCGAAATGAGCTATGAGAATTATTTCTGATGAAAGGTAGATTTAGCAAAACCAAGAAAGACTGGGAGAGTTCTGGGCAGAGCAGAACTAGTTGGGAGTTCGTGTCAGGTTTCTGAGATTAGCTTTGTCTAAATGAAAACAAGAGGAAATACTTTTTAAAAATAAAATACTTTTTGGTTTTTTATGCTTTCTAAGTAAGAAATTACTGAGCTGCATCTTTGCAATATTATTTTAAATAAAATGTTCTGATCTTTTTTTGAATCTTGATTCAAGTTGATCTATATTTTAAAGAAAAAAAATAGATGGATTTATGTTTTTGTTTCAGGCTGAATGAAAATAAACCAGCCCTGAAAGTTTTCCATATCACTTCACTCTGACAAGGGTTTTTTCTTCTGCTTCAGCAAAACTAGAAAATTCATTGTTAGTGCAGATCTGAAATCCAGATAGCTCCTCCACAGCCACACTGTTGTCATAGGTGTTCAACCAGTGTGGGATGGGGGTGTCAGAACTTCATCCTGCTTCTTCATGCCCCTGCCTTTCCCTTTCCTGCTAAACCTGCTGTTTCAGGCCTCCCCATCCACCTTGTTCCCAATTCAGAATAAAAGAAGAAGATTCAAAAGAATCAGGGAAATTCTCTGGTAATTATTTTAGGCCCTCTATGTTCTTCTGTCCCTATATACACATATACATGCATATAAGTCCATATAATGCAGATGCAGTAAACTAGATAATCCAAACCCACACGTTTAAAAATCTAATCAAGCTAATCTCTTTCACCAAATGTAATAATTGTAACACGGAGACCTAACTGACTTTGTAACTTTTTACTCCTTTTGCATTTTTTTTTGTTAAACATGAAAAAAAAAACTTTCTTTGCACTATTTTCATATACTGACATTTGATTTATGTTTTGAGCTGTGTAAGCACTTAAGTGTAGTAAAAAATTCTCCTTGACTTCAGTAAGGCTGCTTACATGTAGAAGTAGCTGCAGGGCCAAGTTTATAATTATATATATGTATAATGTTAGCCTTCATACTTTTGGCCATTCCAATTTTAATTCTCCATTTCATAAAATCTATGATCAAATTTTGGAGCCTGAACTAAGCTGATGTCGTCCCTTTTAATTTAGGACTCAGCCCTTTTATTCTTCTCCTGTGTTTTATTTTTATTAGTTGCTTTCTTTTTGTGCTGATGTGCAGCACATATTATTCAAGCCACTTATTAGAGCCAGAATTTTACAGCATGGAGACTGTCCTAATAAGGGAAAAAACCTAGCCGTTTATTGGTGAGGTAAGAGAAATCAGGCAGTGGATAATTTTTTTGCTGATTGAGAAGGATAAGGTGCGGTTTGGCGGTATCGCATTGGTTTGGCATTTGCTGACATGGTTCCTCTTTTCTGCAGTTCAAATCCTTTGCAGAGTAGACAGTCAGGGAGGGCTTCCCCCATACCCCACTTTGCCTTTCACTCCCCTTCTTCTTCTCTTTTTCACAACTGTTCATCATTGCTGTGAAATCTCCCTCTGACACACAACCTGGATGTGATAATGAGAAGTTTTTGCAAGTCTGACAGTGCCTTACTGTAATCACCCTTTCGGGGAACAGCGGGCACGTTGGAACACAGTCTCCCATGTGGGTTATTCTACATCTAAGGCATTTAAACATTTCGTGAAGTTGTCAGAAAAATCACAATTTAGTCCAAGGTATTACGATCCAATTTCTTCTCAAAAATCTGTCACTGAAGAGAATTACTCACTACAAGGTTTAGTTGACGCTTTAAATTGCTCAGCTGTTTTTCTTTCAAATTACTTTGAAGGCTCGTATCAAATTCCAGAGATGAGTAATGCATCCTGGTCTCTAATGCAGGACTCAGATCTTCAGTCAGTGTAGTTCCTCGGGTTTTAAACTGAGTTACGATGAGGAAAGTTTCAAGTGAGGGCAGAAGCTGGTGTTTAAATTCTTTCCTTTCTCAGTTTCTGTTTGTTTCTTGGTAACTGAAATATCAAGCCAAGTATTGACTCTGCTTAAATTCACTCTGTGCTGCACCAGGACACCAAAAGTGATGTAAAGTGTCTTCCCCCCTTCCCACCTGGTACTCTGGTGTGGTTCTTTGGCTGTAGGAAGAATAATGGTTAACCTAGTCACTAAATGCCCAGTTTTCTCCATCACTCATTTATTTTCTTCTGAGTATTGTAAGTTTGATTGTGTCACTTATGAAGCAATATTTTCGTCTCCCCACCTGCCCCCAGCATAGTAATTCTAGAGTACATATCCTGTTATTGCTGAGGTTAGCTTACTGTAGGCAAAGGATGTGAAAGATAAACTTGGATGATAATAAAGCAGAAAAGAAAAATAAACAGCATTAGTAGCAGGGATTGGGTGTACCAGTTCACATTAAATAGAACATACAGATGCACCGTTGGGAGTAGGCTACTCCCAAAAGCTTGCTGCATAACCACTTTTTGGGTTTGGTAGGGTTTTTTTGGTCTGACACCTATTTGTAGTCAGACCCTTCTTCCCCAAAGTCAGAATCTCTCTTGGAGATCAGGGACTTGTCTAAATTCAGTCTTCTTTTTTTAATTTCCATCCACCACTTTTTCATATACCTTGACTAAGCAATGGTGAGAAACATTCAGATTCTTCCGAGCAAGAGTGACTCCAGCAGAAGCTGGCATGCCAATTGGGAGGATTAACTCTGTGTGAGCAGTTTGGATTCCAAATTGTGAGTCTTTTTCAGATCACTTTCTGCTTTGTGCTTCTGCTCAGGAGGATCTGGTCCTGCTGTGATTCCTCCAGGTAAAGGTTGCAGTATTCCACACAAAAAAACCCAAAACATTCTTATTCAAGACAGCTTAAAACTTTATTCAGAAAACATCTCCGAACTGGCATGCTATGCATTTCAAAAATTTGAGAAAGCAGCCCCCGCGGAAGCAGTCCATGTGCGTTGGTTTTCCTTCACCCAACACTCCAAGAGATGGGGAGGCCTGTCTCTAGAGGTGTGTCCTTGAGACCAATGCACTTGTCCCTACAGGATGTGAGATTTTGGCTTCTGTTCGGTTTGTCATAGCCAAATTGCCTGCAGATTTTTTAACTGTAAATATATATTACATATTTCTGAACAGGAGATTTTTGGCTTGCCAAATTGCATCTGCAATATGTTCAGCACTGAAGTTGCTTCAGTATAATTACAGAAGTACCTTCTAGCATCACAACTGTTGCTGTCCTGGCACGATCCTTACTACAGATATTTGGTTGGGTGTTTTTGTTACTCAGCAGTAGGATCATGGGATGGGTGAGCCTCACACGGCTCAATGAACTGTAGGTTTCAGCATCCACAAGTGGTGTGGACCATCATCACAAACTGAAGTGCCCGTCATGGAACCTGTATAGTCTCTGTTCATCTTCAGGTTGTTCCTGGCTTTCCAGCTACAATGGCCTCCAGTTTGCCATGTGCTTCCTTTCCCTCTTTCTTTAGTTCTTCCCTTTCAGCTCTCTCTTGCTACTGCATTACACGATACGTTGCAAAGCATGAATGAAATTTGTTCCAACTGTACCATATCCTCTTGCATACTAATTTCTTCAAAAGTAGCCTCCCACTTTTAAACTAGCATTGAAGAATAGCCTCGTGCATTTTGTGTGACACCCATCTTTCCTCTGTGAAGCAGGAGACTTTTAGGATTGCACTTCTTTCACAGGAGGGATATCACTGGCGTGGATTCTGGGTGTGCACGATGGTGTTGTGCATCTTGGTCTGAGTCATCTGCTGCCTCCTGGAACAGGAGTGGTCAAACATATCGTGTCAGCAGTTTTCTTTCTCAAGATTTGAAAAAGTCCCAAAGTCTGACTAGCAGAGGTCATCTCTGTTTCCAAAGCTAGATAAACTTTTACTTTAGTTAGAAAGATCAGGGATGGTGACTAACTTTCTTCTAGTTCCTCTGTTATATTTGTCATAAAGGCTGTAGCAAAGCAGTTTTGATGTTCTCTGCAAATGCAGCTTTTCCTCAAGACTTATCAACATGTTAAAAAGCTCTCTCAACACTGTAGCAATGCTATCTTTGTATTCCTGCCAGTCCTTATCTATATGGCTGTGAAAGCTTCCCACTGACAGCATGTACATTAGCATGTACGATAATTTGCAGCCCATCCAGTTGAGGACAAATATTCCTGTCTTGTGCATATTTGAGAGCTGCATTTGGTCCTTTGTCATTTTGGGATAGCCATGGGATTAATTCAATACTTGATTTCCTGGATTCTTCACTCTCTTTCAAACTCACCCAACACCATGTGGAGTGATCGGGTAGGAGACAAAGCCTGGCTTGGTACCTCTCATCCAGTCCTGTGCTTATAGCCCCTGAACTTCGCAAGGCGAATGCTCTGAACCTATGAAATCGTGTTTGTTTCTGTTACATTCTCCGTGTGCTAGTTGTTTCTTGTGCTGTTCTGCCCTGGCAATCACACCAATGTGTTTTCTTTCCCCAAAAAGGATATAATTTTGGTTTTCACAAGATTATAGCAAGCAGAGATTTTGCTGTTTAGTGCCTAGTGCCTGGCTTTCAGTCTCTTCCAGCACTTCTCAAGACGCATGACATCATTTCAGTGAGAGCTTGAGTCCTGCGAAGGCTGATAGTGTTGCAAGGGTAGGAAGCAGAGGAGGTTCAGGCTTGGGAGAATTTAAAGCACAAGGCTCACAGGTGTGGAGGAAGAAGATGGAGACGCCTATTAAAATGCCATTAGGTAAGGAGTGACAGGGGCTGCTTGGAATGTGAGAAGAAATTGGAGAAGGAACTGGAAAATCTTCTGGGGAGCTGAAAGAGAGGAGAAAACCATTTGAAAGTTTCCTCTGTAATGTAGGAAAGTAGGTAGTTGGGTCTTCCCTGGAGCTTCCCAAATCTTTGGTAATTTTGTGGGAGTATTTTGAGCAAACTTTGGGCAAGGGTCTGGAAGAACTGCTTGTATACGCTTATAGCTATGCACTAACACTGACAGTTACTCTGTCTCATACTCATCTTGAGCTGGTAGAAGCACCCATAAGTACATCCAAGATCAGCTCATTGGGAGAAGATTGCTAATGTTTGAGTTCAGTTTTATGCCTGTGTTTGCATTAGACCAAATGGTCTTGTGGCACCTTATTGATGTTGGTAACACCCATTGTGTTAGCCTCTGGATCCCCCAAAAGGATGATTTTTTTCATTGAACATTCCTGTGCGTTAGTCAGATGGGAACTGAAGCACGAGGGAGTTTATCTCATGCAGGAACTTGTAGCAGAGAGGGGCCAAATGAAGCCTTCTAAATCCCATATTTAGCATCTTAACTACCATCATGTTAGCCTGAGTTAAAAGCAGGCTTAACTTACTTTTCCAATTTGGAGGATTGCAGATCCCCAGACCCTTTTGTTACCTCATAGCTGTTAAAGTTTATCTTCTTCAGATAGATAATTACCATATTCTTATTCACATAGTAATCTCAGTCAATTTAGTTTTAGTAACAGGTTGGACCATGCTCTTTGTGAACAGGAATTCAAATTCTCTTATGCTTGTCCTAATTCTTTATTGTCCCATATATTCTGCAATTTACATTGCAAAATCCTTGCTTGCCAAATGTTACATTTTTGCAGAAGTATATTCAATATAGTGCTTGATTTTTGGCCCCTGCCAGTACCCTTCAGGATGCATGACTTAAATTCAGTGAGAACTTTCATAAAAAGGTGAACTGAATTGCACCTCCCTTGCAATGGGCTTAGTGTGCATATACGAGTAGTTACTATGGATTACAGGGGAAGAGGATACTTGGATGAACCATTGCATTTTTGGACCAAGTCTAAGGTCTGTTCTCTGATGTTGTTGTTTCTGAGGATCCATCTGCTGTGCAAATGCCTTGTTACACGAGTCTCAGAGGCTTCCTAAAACACTATTCTGTCCTGCAGTGCAGGTGAGACAGGAAACTTTTTGGCTTTGAATCAAGGTGAAGTCCTACAAGAGCCAGTGTTGGAACGGCTGGCTGACATTCAGGTCACTCCCATCTACACTGTGGGACTGGAGAGGGTGCAGTGAGAGTCATGGTGCACAGAAACCTTCCCATGTGAGGTCTGCAATATCTGTGGGACTAAAATCTCTCTGGTGTAAAGCTGGTGTTTTCTCGCTCAATCACCTTTTGGCAGTCCTACCTCACCAAGTTGGCTTTCTGCTCCTGTTGAAGCTTGAGAAGAAAAAGGGTTTGGCACAGCAAACTAACTGCTTGTTTCCCAACGGTAGGGTGAGTACCCTGCACCCCATTTTCCATACTTTCATGCACTTAAGTGTATCTCAGTTCATAACCCAGTGCTTCAAAAAGGTGCCAGGCTGTGTTGAGGCATGCTGACCCCTGCGCAGAGCCTGAGGTGCTTTCAAAGTGACACGGCTGCAAGATCCCCTGGGCTAAACTAGCTTTTTGCCCTTCCTTTACCATTTCCCAGCAGGCACAACTCTTTAAAATGTAAACTACTGATTTGGAAGTACCTAGCAACCGAAGGCATTACACAGAGGAGTGGCAGGTTATCACTTGCTCAAAGAGAGTTCAGGGGAGGATGTCTCTTTGTTCAGTATGCCAGCAAAAAAAGGTCTCAGGATAATCAATTCTGCCGGTGGCTTTCACACACTTTTAGGCACAGCAATGGAAGTCAGCATGGTGCAGCGGTTAGAGATGGGCCTGGGAGGAATGTAGCATGCAGCAACTACCTTTGGAAGCTGCTGGAAAAGCTCTTGGTAGCTTCAATGGGTTTTGGAGCAGGTATGAAGTAGTGCAGCCAAAGCGAGAATCTTATCTGCTGTGTGGTTTAGGCTAAATGAAGTATGTTCGTCTATGTCACTATTTTTCCATTCCATAAACTGGCATTATAGTAGTATTAATACCCACCATGTGGAAAGCAGAAGGGATTGCAAGGATTAATTAACATTTGTATAGCATGTTGAGATCTTTTGATGGAAAGAAGTTAGCAAGTGCCAGGTACTAATATAACAACAAGGGGAAAACAGCTATCAGTCTGCATTCACTCCTGGAATCTAAGGGATTATACCAGAAATCTTGGCTTAAACATTTATGTGTGTGTGTGTTTAATGATTAACTCTTTGACTACCTGTTCTTTAAAACCATCAGTTGAATCTATAAGAAAGTTTTGCTTCTTGGTGATGGAAACTTATCATCTCTTGTCTCCTCTCACATTTGGAATTAAACTCTCTTTCGCCTGCACTTGCAGTCTGTCCCTGTTAGCTGTATTGCTTTTCTTAGCCCTTCCCTATCCTTCCCATCTTGTTGCCCACCTCATCTCACTTTCCTTCTATTGTTGGTCACAGTCCTCTCTTCTATAACCCCATCTAATTTGCTCTTTCACCTTTGCTGCCCTGGACTCACCTGCCATTTGTTTTAGCAGTGTAGTGAAATGCAGATAAAAGAAAGTATATGTTGTGAAGCATCAAGCCGATGCTTTGTGGACCAGTGCTTTAGTTGTGGTGTGCAGTAGCAAGGACAATCACAACACAAAGTAAAGCCGTACTCTCCAACAAGGACATGCTCATCGCTGTCTGGAAGCAGCCCATAGCTCATAGGTCCAGCCCAGGTTAGTGCTGCTCTCCCTCTCCTGCAAGCCAGGTGCCAATGTGGGAGGAGTGTGAATGTATTTTGCCTGTTGGACAGGCTGGAGCTGGGACGAGGACCGAAAGCTTTGGGACAGAGTTTGTATATGATGAACACGAAGCACAAAAGGGGCTGAGGGGAGGCTGACCAGTTAGGGCACAGGATGGCTGTTTGGCTGTGGAAGATTTGCCAAAGAACTAATAGGACCTGATCCGTAACTTGCTGTGAACGTACAACTGGCAGTGCAACTCAGCTCCCTGTGTCCGTGCAGAGCTCATCTGTGTGGGGATGCTACAGTATAAAGCATTTTGCAACAGCTATTACAGACTAGTTCCCTATGTGGAACTACTATTCCAGAATGAAATTAAAAAAAAAAGCGTGCCATAATAATTGGTATGATTTGAAAACATGTTGTATATTGCAGAAAAGCCCCTTACTCTGGCACAGTATGTCCACAGGGCAGTTTCTCTGTGTTAGGTTCCTGCCTCTAACAGCTGCGAGTGTCCTGTTGGAAGTCCACAGACCGTGAGCACTTCCAGGGCCAGCAAATTGTTATTTTCTTCCATTTCCTAGTTTTTATCTGGGTATTTTCTGTGAATAACTTCTAGCTTGTAGATAATTTTTTAATGAATATTTGAAATGGGAGAGGTTTTTGTTGGACACTAGAGTTCTGTGGAAAGAGTTTTTTTAACCCATTTTAAAGAACAGTGGCTTTTAGATTTGTATTTTCGGTGTTATTGATCAGCTCTCATGAGCTCGGTCAACTTTCCACAGACTTTCTCCAATAGTTTACACCGAGTGAGCTGTTTGGTACTTTGTTATGAGCAACTTCTGGAATAAAGATCACAGTGGAGCAGTGTAAGGGGAACAGGCACATCTAAGGGAAAACTAATTCAAAGGATGAAGCCAGGATATTTTATGGTGTTTATGCGGGTGTAGTTGCAATGGCTGCATTTCAAACTTCCAGCTGTTTAAATCGCGCAGGGCTGTTCTGCGATGCCTGCAAATCATCGTAAGGTTAGCGTGCTGTTCAAAGTGCTGTAGGTGACCTTGCAGATCTGTGCAGGCCTGTTTTATGGAAGGGTTTTTTACCTTTCGTGAAGGTGAAAGATACATCGGGATTAGCTTTCAGAGAGATGCATGGAATGTATGTGCCCCTAATCCTGTTAGCAAATGACAGGATCTGCACTTGTAATTCCTCCGCTGTCTCACTGAAAAAGTCTCCTAATCATCTTAGCTGTTGACAGTCGGTTTCTTAAACACCTGAGTAAGAGACAGATGCTTGTCCACGTTAAAAGCGAACAGCCATGAATTTCCCTTGAAACCAAACCTGCACCTGCACAGCATCTGCGAGTAGTGTGCATGGAGAATCGGTACCAGAAAACATGGAGACATCTGATTTTCATTAACTGTTTTTCCCATTCACCGTATGTTGTAGCACTGAATGTATTTGTAATGCCGTATCCCCCGTGAAGTGGTTTATTTCAGTTAGCATAAGGCTTCACAGTTCCACTCTGTTTCGGTGCGTGTTCGGCTCTTACATTTCAGCTACTTTCCTGTTTGCAGCATTTATTTCAATATTTAGTCTGCTGTGGTATGTTAAGGCTGTGTCCTCCTCTTGCATATTTTGTGTCAGGAAGAGAGGATGAAAAATAGATTGTTCTGTGATTATCTGAATGATTACTGGTAAAATTATTTTTCCAGGCTCCCTGTGTGCAAGTGTATGCCTTGTACTTTGTTCATGCAGCACAGTTTTCGCTGTATTTCTGAAAGCTCCAGCAGACGTCTTCAGGGGCCTGTCTGGCTCTGAGCAATAGCCATGTAGTTACAGTCTCTAATCCCCTGGGAAACACAGAGGAGTTTTGATGCTTCACAGAGCCCAGGCTGATGCTAGCTCCCATACTTTTGATGAATCGAGCAATAAAGCTAGTGGGCCCTGACTGTTTGTAGGCATTTCAGATCACATAACCTTTCAGGCAAGGCCAAAGGAGTAACTGAGCGAAGTGCAGCCTGGCTAATCAGGACCTGCTCTCTTATGGTTTCTATTCTGTCTGTCATGGTGGGTTTTGGCTTTCCAGGCCCTGGACAGCACGTGAACCCGGCCCAATGCTGGGTATTACTCGATGCAACTCAGTCCTGGCGCTTTCACTGTCCTTGTTACTCCATGATGGATCTCTTTCCCTCTTCCCTGTCCTCCAAGTATTTCTCCATCAATCTTTCTCCGTTCCCCATCTCGTGCCTTGCAGGGACAGAGGCTCCTCATCCATTGCTGCTGTCTGTCTCCTCTCTCCCCCTCCCAGCCCAGGGAGACGTCTCATTCCAGGACCCTTTCTACAGCCCCGGTCCCTGTTTTATTCCTGCTTCCATATTCCTCCTTCCAGCCCCACTGGTTCTCTGTCCCAGTCTTGTTCAAATCCATAATCAAGTTCAATTTCCTAAATCAGGGACCGATGTTTCAGTTATGGAGCCATAGCCGTAGCCTACGTGCTGATCCACCCTAGGCACGGCTGCATTTCAGTGACAGATAACATAACTCAGGATGGGTCCAGCACTATTGGTGGGTGTTGTCCCTGGTATTAATCAATGTGATGCCGTGAACTTTTTTCCCTTCTGGATTCACCCACTGTAGAGTCCTGGCCCCTGGTTCCTCATTACATCCTGCAAAACCTGGCAGGCAAGTGAATAAAAAGCATGAGTGCAAAAGGGGATTCTACCTATAGAGAGAAAATTTGTCATCTTTGAAAACCAAAGCCATGTTTCATCTCAAATTTCACATCTTGTTTTGGCAGGGTGGATGGTGAATAGGTATCTGCTGGAAGCTGATTGCGAGTGGGTTGGGCACGGTGATGGAGCGTTAGTGTGTGACTGAGATTGGTTTGCATGCTAATGAATCCAGTGATTCTCTGAGTTTACTTTTTCAGCATTTGTCCTTGTATGCTATTCAGTGGAGCAAGTACAGGTTGAAACTAAAGAAGCTTCTCGTACATGAGACCTATCGTCATGGTCCTGCACTTTTTAAAATACAGTGCTCTTAAAATGCAGCAATCCTATTAATCTTTGTGGAGGGAATGAAATGCAAGCTTTGGTTTGTCGAGAGGCTTTCTGTTTCCAAGCGTGCTGCACTAAACAAGCCTTCAAACGAGGTAACCAGGGTGAAAGTAGAGAAGCAGATGAAACTGAAGGCTGGGTTTCCAGGTCAGCGATACATACATAATTTACGATAATTGAGTTTGTGCTTTCCTCAAACTGTAGCTTTGTTCTTGTTTGCTAATTTGGGAGGATGCAGCATACAGTTTTGGAATAAAAAAATCCCCAACCACCAGGAATAATATTTTTTAAAAAACATTTAAACTTTTTCTTCAGAAAATGTTACCTGCAGCAGTTACAGGGCTAAACTGGACACTGAGCAGAGGAGAGTGAAAGCCAATTCTCCTTCCATCTGTTGTTCTTGCCTTTGTCTCTATAGTGAAACCTTGCCACAATATCCCTTGTTTCTGTCACTGCTGTAGCTACAGTCGGGCGGAGGCAGTCTGTACTCTGAGCACCAGGTTCTGTAAGTCTGATTTTAGCTTGCCTAGCTGAGGCAGTGCTTACAGTAGCAGGGTTTGTCTGGAAGGTTTGCTTTTTTGCATTGCTGCACTCAGAATTGAACCGTTAGGAAGAAACACTGGTTATGGTGTAAAAAGCCTGGCATAAAAAATGTAGAAGTTCCTGTTGTGCTGTAATCCCAAGGAACCCAAAAGTGCAATTCAGCTGGAAGGTACTTCAGTCAGTCCAACAAATAAGCTTCATCCATTGTATTTTACCATCTCTTTATTCATTGGTTTACCCCTCTCAAAGTATATCCTCCAGGTACAGGAGACAGACCCTGTTCTGCTTAATGCAACTTGGAGTTGCATTTTGGGAGTCCAGGCTTGAGGAGATACAGCTTTGTTAAAAAATAGCACTTTCTTGCATTCAAAGGGAGGTGGTTGCATCAGAAAACATTACAAAACCATAGTATTGCTATAGGTACAGGGAATGTGAACAACAGAAATTGGGAATCCTCTTGAAACGGGTTATAACTATTGTGCTTGAATGAAGGGAAAATCTCCGCTTCCTAATGACAATGCAATTTCCACTCCAGCCACTGGTGGAAAAAATCTGTTCCGTGTGATATGAGTTTTTTATTATTAAATTGAAAAAAGAAAATTTTCTCATATTCATTGCTGAGAATACATGTATATTTTATATATGTATGCATATAAAAGTATATATAGAGATAGAAAAGTTGCTGTTGGGCCATGAAAAATGGTCCTGTGCTTTTGTTCAGGTTCCTCCCAATAAGGCTGCAGAATTCCTCATGTGCTTTTGCTCCAGGTTCTCCACAGGCTGTCTGATGGGGTGTCCATCTCTGCCTATACCTAGGATGAGAAAATGGCCCAGTAACAAAAGTCCTCCTCATGCCTACCTTCCCTCCCTTGCCTTCCTTTAAAGATCTCAGACAGATAATGTAGATGGTGACGTGAATTTTGTGTGAGTTAAAAAGATGTTTGGAGGAAACAGAGAACTTTGTAGCTTGAGCATGACACATTGAAGACATCAGTTTGCCTAAAGGTGTCAGTAAGAAAATGTAGGTTCAACTCCTCAAGTATTTTGAGTGTTTGCTAGGAAGACAACAATTTTCAACATGCAGGGGAGCTGTTTTAAGTTACAAATGCCCATGTCTATCTTCATTTTTAATTCCTTCTGTCTTGAGTAAATCTCTCAATCATGTCAGTTGGAGTTTTATTTGCAATGAAATATAAAAGAGGAGGAGATAGATCTTAATTTCGTATACATTCAGTAAGCTAGCAATTTGAGGTATAAAAGTTACTTGAAAGCCATATGGAATACGGGCGCCCAAAACAACAAGAAAGCAAATTTCTGGTTTGGCTTCATAGTAATTGTGGATTGTATATTCTGGGGAGAATCCTGTAAGTCCTTATTTCTGCCTCAACTAGGCAAAACGCCCATTATTCTCAAGTCATATGCCTGAATTATTACTGGGTAAGGCTATGGCATAAATTATTTTGGATTTTACATGCAATAAAGCACTAGAAACTGGAGGTGGTGGCAGCAAGCAGAAAGCAATTTGCCACAGAGTCAACAAATACCGCATTAGCCACAGTGGTATGCATGGCGATTGGGTTTTGTTCCCACTTCAAGTTTGAAAAAGTAAGCTTGTGTACACATTTTCGCAGGTTTGTCATCTGCCAGGAAAACAGATATCTGGGTGAATTCCACTAAGCTTCGCGGAAAGCAGTAAAAAAGTAATAGTTATCAGCTAGAAGGCACTTGACTGGTTACTGTTTTCTGCCCAGTTACTTTTCTGTGTTGTTTTCATGTGAAACTGCTAAATTAAAACAGGTTAAACATACTGCATTGCTCACTGACAGGTCAATGCCAAGTCTGTTGTGGATGAAGTAAAACTGCAGAGCATTACAGACTTCACATATTGAGAGAATTACATGCTTTTCACTGGGACATTTCCAACAAGAGCTTTTATCTAAATATAATACATGTTGGAGGCAAATTTGACATTGTTTCAGTAGCTGAAGGTTTTTACCCTTCATGCTAGTGGCCCCGTGTGCAATTTATGCTGAGGTACTCGCAGGCGATTTACCAGTTATTTGAATGCAGTTGGAGAATCTGCTTGCATTTCATGTTATGAAACAGATCATCAGTTTTCAGCCATGAGGAAAGAAAAAAAGTAGGCGCTTGCGTGAGTCATTCTGCTTTTGTGCAGAACGATGCAGTGGTGTTACAGAATGGCTCTAACTACGAGGCCTGGGCTTTAGGGCTTGAATCTAAAACCGAAGCAACAGTGTTGTTACGAGCAGAAAACTGCAAGAAATGAGACATGGCATTGGAAATCCTGGACGTCTACGCAACTGGAACTTACATTTTCAACAGAAACCAGTAATTTGGGAAGTCAGAATCTGTCCTAGAGGCTTCAGTGCCATCTTCAGCAAAGAAATAATATCCCTGGCTACTTTTGGCATGAATTACTTGGTAGTCACCATGTATTTTTGTCGTCAGTGTGGAGTCATTTTCCATTGTGGTTATTGACTTGCATATCACATTTTGTACTTCATTCTTCCATGTGGATTTCTTGCACCCTAGTTTTTTAGAATCAAACTGTTAAAGGAATGAATGTACCTACTTCTTCCTTACATGTGAAAAACCCTAAATGTCAAAAAGACCAAAAGGAAATAAACCATAAAGAAGAATGTATGCAAGCTGGTCCTCTCAGAAGACCTTTTCTTTCCCGTACTTAACTGTTCTGTCATGCAAACAAAATAACAATCTCACAGCCAGATCCTTATGCAATGTAAATAATCTAAAGATTTTTCTCAGATGAAGCAAAAAATTCTTTGCTAAAATTGCACATTGTTTTATCTTTTAGGTAATTTAGATCGAGGTTTAAAGTGGGAGAAAGGCTTCTAAAGGTATGGTAAGAAATTGAGGATGCCAGATCTGTCTGAATGTTCTGAAGAGGGACTGAATAAGTGGTTACCCAGCAGAAAAATAATAATAATCCTTGAACTCTTTGGAGCTATGAAAAATAAGAAAGGATATTAGAAGCACACAGTATGAAAATTATGTAAATGAGAAGGGAATACATGGAAAGGTGTGTCTCTTTATTTTTCCCAGAGAATTATATGGATATCCGGGTAACTTACCTGCTCAGGACTATAGGGTGTGTAGCTCCGCAGAATGTGTGGGTGAAAAATATTTACAAGACAGAGAGAAATTATAGGCAGAATGAGAAGACATGTAGCTTCTGTAAATGGAAGACTGTAGTCTTTACGTCCAGCAGGTGCCACAGTATAAACCAGTCTAACTTTCCATATCTAAGAGATAATTAAATTTCTGTCTATAATGAGCCCAAGAATTGTATTTTACTGCAGTATAACTTCCAAAAAGGCATCCATCTTAATGTGGAGATGCAAGAGATGGGTGTTCCATCATTTCTTGTAGATTTGATCACCCTCACTTTTAAAAATGTGCTTCATTTCCAGTTTTAATTTGTCTGGGTTTAATTTCCAGCCATCGGTTAATTTTATCCACTTGTCTCTTCTACATTCAATGTGAAAAAAATGGTGCATGTCAAATTGAAAAATATGCAAAAAATATGGTTGTTAATAACTGCATTCATGCACAGCATTGGACTGAGAACTGTGGTGGCATGTCTGCATGTCTCCAGCATAATCCCCTGTTTTCACTCACTACATCTTTTTGAAACATGAGCATTTTGGACTGAAATTCTGCTCATTCCCTCATAAAAATGAATCTTCTTGAGCAGAGTTCTGGCAGCTTTTGTTGAATTATGGAGGAATGATTGAAAGAAACAGTTTTCCCCACAACTGCCCTCCACCTTTCACCACATTTTTAGATATGACTTGAGTAAAATGCAGTTCATATTTGACACAGAAAGCTTGACAGAGACACAATCCTCTGGAAGGGTGTGCATTTGTTATGTTTTTTGGAGGTTAAGCTTGATCAGTTGTTTATAACCATATTTTGAAGCATGCCTATCTTAACACACTTTAAATAATTAAGTAAAAATAAAAAATTTAAAACATACGCAATCATAAATAAAACAGGACCAAATGCCAACAGTGACACAAAGAGCACTCCCCAGTGGGTGTTATAACAGAGTCCGTCCTCACCCCACCCATCCTTTCAGGAAGAGCCTGGATAAATAGAAAGGTTTTCTAAGCGCACAGGAGGCCAACAAATGCAGCTTCTATGGAGTCTGGCAGTGAAATTTGTCATCAAGGACGTTTTGCTGATGTTCTCCATCTGCCATCAGTTTGGAGATATGGGTCAACAGGTGTCACTTCAACTGCTGTGGTGTGCGGTAGTGAAGGGTGAAGGTCTTAGAAGTAGGTTAGGTTGCAATTGAAGGTGCAGCAGTTTGATACAGAATGAATGATCTCATTTCTTTTGGTGGACCACAGAGAAAATCAATCTGTAATAGATGTAAAGGCTTCTAGATAAAAAAGCTGTGTGGGAAAGAGCTTCCTGAATAGGTACAGTTGCATCTAATTGAGGTATGCATTGGGAGGGCGGTGCTATGAATGGAGGATGTTTTTGCAGGCAGAAGAAAGGGAAGACAGACTGGCATTTGAGTGAATCATGGAGGAAAGAACAGGCAGATCTGGGCTGCCAGTTTAAGTTAAAAATCTAGTCTTAACAACTTTTGTTCTTTTTGGAATTTTTACATGTATTTCGGACACCCTTGAGGTGGAGTCAAAGCTCAGATCCACATCTCTTCTTTCTCTCTGCCTCCTCCAGAAAGGAGTAATGTCATTCAGCTTAAATTAGGCGTTAGATTTTTTTCCACTCCTTTAAGAAATAAAGAAGAATTTAGATTAATCAGGTTTCGCTTACGACTCACTGAGGGCAAGTAGTGCTACAAATTACTAAGTTTCTCTTTAAGCAGAATGCACACTGTTTAGAACAGGGACCATATCTTCCCCTGTCTTTATAAAATGCCTACTGTAGCAAGCCCCTTAGCTTGATCAGAAAATTTCAGTGCTGTAATAATTCAGACGATAATGATAATAATGTAGTAGTACTCGGCAAGAAACTCTAAAATCTAAGTGCCGCAGATAAGGTTTGAACTGATTTGTGGTTTCAAGCGGAAACCAGCTGAAGCTGGATTGTGTGCAAAGGTTTCAGCCCCTTAATCACCATAGCTATTACCAACGTTCTTACTGGGTTAGAAGTCTATTTAAATTCAGTGTTCCATGTAAAATAGAGAGGGTTCCAAATCTCCCTGAAGAAGTTCTGAGGCAGTTAGCCTCATTGCCTGTATTCACAATCCAATAGAGTTATTTTCCACTCTAGGCTGTAGAGTCCCCCCATTTGGTCTGAGGGTAACATTCTAGACTTACTCAAGTAATCAGGAGATTTGTTGTTGTCTTCAGCAAGTTTGGGAATTCAATTGTGGAGATATAAATCAGTCCTGCCCACTCAACAGGGCAGAATGTCTGTTGTTACTTGTTATCCCATCCTAGTATGGTGGGAAACGTCCTCTCACATGGATAAGATGCTCAGTCTCCTGTACTTGAGTTGCACTGTGTGGGAAGTATGACAGACTCAGCACTAGTGCTTTACTGGAACAGCTTACCAACAATGCATAGAGGTTACATTGCTTTTTCTCGTGTCAGAAACATAGAGAAGTCAACAGGAGAAACAGCCAACACTCTGCTTTTGGTTTTTTTTTTTGGTTGCCATTTAGACCAAGAGCGTGTTATCTTTGGTAACAAGATGTAGGATGGTCTCCAAGTCATCATCTTTTCATCTGAATATTTAATAAAAGTTGTCGCGTATCAGGAGGCTTGGCATACCTCTTTGAGATCACGCTCTGCCATGCTCTCATTGCCTGAGATAGCTGGAACAGCTAACTGTATAGAAAGACTTGCCTGCAAAGACTTTGAACAGTTATGCAGAAGGTGACAAATGGATATAAGGTTAGTTTAATTTAGTTGTGGGGTGTGTATGCATGCTGGGCAGCAAGGCTGTTCTCTAAGGGTGAAGAAACAACACGGGCCAGTGTGGATCACCAGATTTCCATCTGTCTGATATACAGAGCTGAAATCTTGGAGTCATACTCTTTATTATTTGTTTACTCCCGGTCTAAAGAATGTCAGAAGATGTAGGTAAGTGGAAGATAAGCTCTGAAGAACTCCCAGGTTGAATTTGCTTGTGACTGGCAGCTAGGGAGAGCTGTAGCAGTGGGAGTATGAGGGTCAGTCTCCCCACTCCCAATGGCGGATGCATGAATTCGTGTGTCTGCCTGTGATTTACTTTCTGTGTGAAATTTTTCTGACACCCTAGGCAGCAAAGGAGGAGGAGGCTACTTAGATAACTAAGAAAAAGAGTGAGTGATGTACCAGCTGAGTTAGGATGAATGAACCCAGTGTGTGAGGATTGAGGGAATGGTGAGATGAGCACTGTAGTCAGAAGAGTGTATTTTTCATAGGCAGAAATGACATTTGTCTAACTTGCACCATCTTTCGTATGACTGAATTTCTCCGGGAAAGTCATTGGCAGTTAGGGTGACTACGCTGAATCATTTCATAAAGGATTCTGCTGTCGGTTTGCTCACAGTGTACTCATTAGCCTGTTAATTAGCATAGCCAGCCTGAACCTGCATTTTCAGCCTAATCTATGGTCAGTCTGTGGTGACTGGTCAGGTGCACCCCAGCAAAGCTTGTATTTCTGAGGCAAGCAAAACAGCCTGTAGAAGTACAATCTAGGAAGTAGTGTTAACATAATTGTAAAGAAAATAGGATGCAGATATATAAAAGACTGTTATTATTTGTTGATATGACTATTTCCAGATTAGTGGGGAATTTTTGTGCATCTGCGCTGGTGAACAGAATTGAATACTTGACATGATCCTTATGGGTGGAGCCCATATCTGGAGTACGTGCTCACTGTAGGAAACCGCTGTGATATGCAGTGAAGCAGTGGATATACTTAAAAGGATATTGAAAGAGACTGTCAGCTTTCCTAACAGATGATCTATGTGATAAATGTCCAAGGACAGGAAATACATAGCTGTATTAATTTGACTTATTTAATGGGCACCATTTTGTGGGAGTATTTTGCTTAGGGTGTTTTTTTCTTTCCATTTTTAGTTTTCTGAGCAACTGGTGATTTTAAGAAGGCATTTTAACGAGGCTTTTAAAAGTGGTTGTTCTCCTTGCTGTGTAGGAGTGTTCTGCGTGCGGGTACAGGGAGCAGGATAAATTACTTCATCCTCCTGTGGTCTCACTGCAGAGACATATCCTGAGCCATAGGGGCTGGGAATCGACTCAGTCATGGCCATCATCCAGCTGCCACAGGCTAAGAGCAGCATGCCCTCTCCTGTGCCCTTAGATTTAGAATTCAGAGCTAAAAAGATCATAGGCTTCTTGCAGCCAGAACATCTTACTAACGAGTGGGCTTTCTGTGATTGGTTTGCTAATGCAGTTTTATTCCAGAAAGAGTCTCTCTCTTCTGCAAGTTAAAGACCCTATTGGTTTATTATTGTGTTCTTATGCTTTCTGTTCTAGACCTAAATGAAACATTGATCCCCCTTTAAATTGCTTACAAATGACAGGAGGTGTTTTTCCTTGTCTTCCCTGCATCAGCTCTAGGGCTTTTAATTCATCTTCTCCCTTTCTTCCTTTTACCCCTACTGTTCTCTTTCATGGCCATGCTGCTCATGGTTTTCACCCTCTTTGAGAGGAGCTGTTTCTACAAAGAATAGGTTGCAAGCTCTTGAAGTGAAGTGTGAAAGCAGCAAATCAAATCCTTCAGTGCACTATGGATGAAAATGCTGTTCCAGGTCTGGCAAGTGGCTCAGCTGTGTTGGGTTTTTAACTTCCATTTTTAATTGTCAAAGGAAAATTGGAATAGTTTAATCTCTGCTGAGCATATACTTTTACTCTTCTTTCAGCAAAGGAGAAAAGTAGTACCAGAATAAGGTGATGGGATAGGCTTGGACCCAAAAAGTCTGATTCATGACTAAATCCAAATGTTTTAGTTGCATTTAATGTTAAAATATTCCTTGAAATGCAAGCTTTAACTGTGCTTGTTTTTACTTGGTGCAGAGCTCTTTTTTTTTTTTTCCTCTGTGTTCATGGCTGTACAGCTAACCTAAATGCATGACTATGTAAGGAAGAGTGACTTCTTAACCATTATGTATCAGACCGTTGCTGGAAGCAAAGCGAATGAACGTCCTGACTGGGTCTGGCATGTGTTAGCTTCCTATTTCATTTTCCCTGCACAAAAAGATAAGAGGAATGCAAGCCCTTTATCTCACACAGTAATAATGCACCTCAGCAAAGATTTGAATGGGCTGCAGGATTTTTAGGATTGTAATGTCTTGCTCTCCTTTTCAAGTAGGATGAACCTACACGCAATCATCTGTTGGGTTAGATGAACACAATGCGTTCTCAGCCGTAGGCTTTCATCACAGCAGCAATCTTGTATGATTTAGCCTGGCAGGGCTCTGGGTTCACAAAAATTTTGTAGGTGTCAGATGTTTGGCACCCAGAACCAACCACTGAGAGATGTTGTCATGCTTGTGTCTCGCTGTGTTTTAGTCCTTCAGTTTTAGAACACTGTCACCATTTTCAGCGTGTGATATTTAGAGAAGGCTAATGAAAATCTGCTTGGCTAAGTACCATTTAGGTTATGTGGGCTGGAGCAGTCGTCTGCTCAGATGCTGCTGTGTGCATTCTGGCAGGATCATGGTGCAGTCTAGCAGGATGTTTGCTCAGCTACAGAGCTGAGTTTTTAAGGGCTTGGTATTTTCTAGGAGCAAACTGACAGTGTGGTGTGGCTGCTGCCTTCACTGCAACTATTTTGTGAAGTTCATGTCTGAAAAAGAGAACAAAACCAGACTTTGAAACTGTGCATCTCAACTTTGCAGCACGTTTGCTGAACAGCATGGAGCAGCCACTGCGGCTGTGTTTTCTGTGCTTTGGTCAATTGCTTTTTGTTATTTTTCAGTCACAGTGTCCTATATGCCATAGCCCCTTTTTTTCCCTATCCTTAATGCTCTGTTGCAGGCTGTCCTACCAGAGAAACGATGATGACGAGGAAGAAGCTGCCAGAGAACGTCGCCGACGGGCTCGACAGGAGAGGCTGCGGCAAAAGGAAGAAGGAGATCTATCAGGAGAAGTAACGGAGAAATCAGAAGTTAATGCCCAAAACAGGTAAATGACTGATGCTGTTTACTGACAAGTCAACAGTAATTTTTGTTCAGAGTAGAGAAGTATCTTGAAGAGCTCTGTTTTGCTACTTAAATTTTAAGAACCAGGTTTGGCCATCCTTGCTCTGAAGAGAACCCAACACTGTGAGGATCACCACTGACTGTGTCTACATAGCGAGGTGGGAGCATTACTGAAGCTGGGCTTGAGGTCATGCTCACGACCCATTCCCAGGGTGTCCTCAGCACTGTCTGTGGGGTAACTCAGCTGGGGCTCATGGAAGAAAATACCTCTGATGCAACCTGCTGTCAGATTCCCTCAGGCATGACTGTCTCTGGCCTCACAAACCTCCACATCTTTTGTCCTGCTTATAGAGGCTGTTGTGTCATGGGGCCAAGGCGCACGGGATTGGTGGGCACCCAGGCCTCAAGCTGCAGCTGAAACTTGCCTGCAAGGCACCAGGTGTAAGTGCTGGTCCTCAGCCCTCGTCTGGCATTGTCAGGGTCATACAGCTGTAAAAGGCAGAAAAGCTTGTGGAGCGAGGTGCTGCTTGTGACAAGCTGAGTGGGCAGAGCTAGCCTTCCAGTCTGTCCATCATTTATTCAGTTTGACATAGTCACAAATAATATATCCATTTTTCCAGCAGCCATAACACAACTGATAAAAGAGAGCAGAGGTAAACGTGGTGATGTCAAGCTAATAGATACTGAGTACAAGTAGCGTTCCATTAAAGACAAGGAGAATGGATATAGACAGGAGAACAGCAACATTTCTGATTGTAGATTATAACCTTTTTCCACAATAGAGTTGGGAAAAAAGCTAGAAAGAGGCAAGAAATCTGCACACAGGAGAACAGCTGAATTTTGGAGGAGTCAAAAAACCTCCAGGGGCTGAGAGTGAGATCCAGTCTGATACCTACAGGTGTTGAGTAGTATGTCTTAAATTAGGTGCTGTGCTCACTCCATTTTCTAACAGATTATTGTCCTTGTACAGACAATCACAACCTCACTGCACCCTTCATTGCCAGGCTATCCCGTTATGGACTGTATCTGTGGGTGTCATTGCTGAACAGGAGTAGCTTCTTGCTGCTAGAGAAGTTCACTGAAGTCAGAAACTATCTTGACTGTGTAGCATCTGAAAAAACTTTGCCCAGTGGGAAGATGGTGCATAAGACATGTATGCCTCAGGCCAACCAGAAGCGGGCCTTAAAGTAAGCTAAGGTCTTCTAAGTATTGTGCTGCAGGGCACAGAGGGGGAGGATGATTTTTTCAGGACTTGTCATATTTCAGCTGCTCCAAGTACCAGTGACCGTTGCACTGCCCACTGAAGTCAGTAAGACTCATGGGGACGTCAGCGGCTGTGGAGCTGGGCTGGAAGTGAACCTTTCCAGGCTTTGACATTGTGAAACACCGCATTCCTATACACATAGAAATGCCAAAATTAATCCCCGGAACAATTTTGCTAAATTTTGAAGTATGCAACCTGTTGTGTTTTCAAACCATGGAATGATGTTACAGCAAGCTTTTTTTTCTAGAAACAGCTAAGCGCATACATTGTTGGAAAGGTTTTTTTTTTAATGCAAAATTATCACTGTTCTGTAGTGTGGCGGAAGAGGAAACCAAGCGTGCTACAACCACAGGGGGAACAGATGATGAAGCTGCATTGTTGGAGAGACTGGCAAGACGGGAGGAGAGGCGCCAAAAACGTCTACAGGAAGCCCTGGAACGTCAAAAGGAATTTGACCCCACGATCACAGATGGGAGCTTGTCACTGCCCAGCAGGAGAGAAGTAAACAATGTGGAAGAAAACGAGACTACGGGGAAAGAGGAAAAGGCTGAAACACGCCGAGGACGCTATGAGATTGAGGAAACAGAAGCAGTTACCAAATCATACCAACGGAACAACTGGAGGCAAGATGGGGAAGAAGAAGAAAAAAAAGAAGAAAAAGACAAGGAGGAGGTACAAGAGGAGAAACCAAAGGAGGTCTCCGTAGAGGAAAATCAGGTAGATGCGACAACAGAAAAATCCACAGATAAAGAAGAGGTAGTAGAAACAAAAAATCTAGATATAAATGCAGAGGAACACAAAGCAGAGAATGATACAAATGCTGTGCCGGAAGGGGAGCAGAGTATAACTGATGCTGTAGATAAAGACAAGCTTAGGGATGAGGAAAAGGCTGAGGAAGAAAGGAAGAAAGCAGAAGAGAGGGAGAAACTTGAGGCAGAAGAAAGGGAGAGGTTAAAAGCAGAGGAAGAAAAGAAGGCAGCTGAGGAAAAACAGAAAGCAGAGGAGGAAAAGAGGGCAGCTGAGGAAAGAGAGCGGGCTAAAGCAGAGGAGGAAAAGAAGGCAGCTGAAGAAAGAGAGCGGGCTAAAGCAGAGGAGGAAAAGAGGGCAGCTGAAGAAAGAGAGCGGGCTAAAGCAGAGGAGGAAAAGAGGGCAGCTGAGGAAAGAGCGAGGGCTAAGGCAGAAGAGGAGAAGAGGGCAGCTGAAGAAAAGGCTAAGCTAGAAGCAGAGAAATTAAAGGAAAAACAAAAGATGGAAGAAAAGAAAATAGAAGATAAACAGGTAAAAGAGAAGAAGGTACAAGAGGAAAAACCTCAAGCAGCTTTCCTAAGAAAACAGGTACAGTAAACATTTTGCACCAAAATAAGACACCTGTGGTTTGTGAGAAATGTAATGCAAGAAAAAAAAAAAAGATTTAATTGGAATTTCCTCACAGATCTATTCCTGCACGGAAATGTCTAATACTTGTGCTCTCCCTTGCTCTCTCTTTTTTAAAATAAATCTCCTTACTTCTGCTTACCAGTAATGCAGTGACCTCACTCCATCGTTCAAAGACAACTTTGCATGTTCAGATCTCTGCATGTTTTTTTGCTGCCTTTTTTCTCAGCTGCGATAAACTGGCCTAATGCAGTAACACATGAGGTGGAGGCACACACATCTTGGCACAAAATATTCTGAGCACCTGGTAAACCGTGTGAGGATAGTGTGTGTTAAAGGCAATCACACGAGCGAGCTCTCTGCTGGGACGTGTGAGCATGATGCTATGCAAGAGACAAGGGCCCAGATGGGGGAATGGGAGCATTTGAAGAGGGTGGAGGGAGCACGACTGCACACGGAGATGTGGGCACAGCAGCGTATGGTGGAGATGTGGCTGCACACAGGATTGGTACATGAGCACAGTGTGGAAAAACAAAAGTGCAAACAGATGCGATGTTTTCGTATTAAAAAAAAAAAATTTTAAAACCCCAAAAACAAAGGGGGAAGAAAAAGAGGTTAAAGTGGAAGCTAAAAAGGAAAAGTTGCCAGATGAGAAGCTCCAGCCTGCCTCCAAAAAAGATCAGGTAATTTGTAAACCATTGGTTTAGATGTTGTAGGGAAACTCGAGATAAGAAAATAAATAAGAGATCTATAACTGAAAGTTGCTTGTTCAGTAAAATACTTAAGCATGTGTTTCACTTTAAGAACATGGGTAATCCTGCTGAAATAAATAGGGATGAAGCTACTGATGTGCTTAAAATGAAGTAAATGCTTAAGTGTTTTGTTCTTTTGGGGCTTTAGAACCAAGTCCTGTTTGTCTTAGAACAAATATTTCAGGAAACTCAGTTCAGTCAATAATGCAAGGATGGTTTGCACCCTAGGGATGATTTTTTCAGGAATGTATCAATTAATCATTCTTCCCAGATTTCCTCCCACTTTACTGTGAACTTTTTCCCTGTGACTGAGATCTACTCTTACAGTAATAATAATAATAACAACAATAATAATAATCTAGGTCCTTTGGCCACCTGACTGCCTTAACTAATGATTTTCCCCAAAACTGCAACTCCCCATGATATAAACTGTGCATTCCCAAGATTCTTCTTTTGTTTTAAAGAGAAAACCTACAAAATTTACTGCATTGCATTTCCACTGTAAACACAGGAGCTGGTGCCATGGTGTTTTACTGTATGGTAAGTAAATAAGATTTGGGGACCATTTACTCTTCAGGTTACAGCTGGACACTGGGAGCCATGTTCAATGTCGTGTAGCAACTGTGCTTTTGGTTCAGTGTAGCAGGTATCAAAATACCTCCTGATTCTAATCAGACATTGAGATTGGTCAGGGCCTTGGAGGTTTGAACCTATTTGGGTTCAGCCAGGGGTCTGTGTGGCTTAAAGGGAGCCACAGCACAGAGATCTAATAACAGGCAGCTTGCTGCTTGTCCAGCTGCTTGGAAGCATTGACAGTTGTAAAGGGTACGGTCTCGGGTCCTTAGTTGTTGGATTAATTTGAAACATGCTGTAGATGATTAGCTGACCCTCAGAGAGCGATGAAGGCAAATCATGTCAAAAGGTTTTATGTCCAGTTGTCTGGCTTGATCACCCAAGATACCATATTCTGAGTAAGGTACACGTGAGATTGAAAAGTAAATTAAGTGGTAAAGATGGTTAGAAGAAATGTTCCTAATGAACAAGGAGGGAGAGTGGCAATACTAGAAAAAGTTACTCTGAAAAGGGAGAGGCTTAAATGACACCTGATAGAGATGCTTCAGAATAATGCACTAGAAAAACTAAACAATAACTGTACTCTAACTGGATTGTGAAAGCAGAGGAAAGAGCTGCACAAAAAACAAGGGATGGATTATGTTAAGAGTTCTTCATAAGACAGAATTGGGTTGTAATATTCACTGTTGAACACAAACTTTGAATTTTACAAGTAAATGTGAAAAGGAGGCTGTAACAGACCACAAATACTGATTTTGAGGGGGACTTGAGACACGGTCATGCTGCTTGTGTTTATGTGGAGCTCAGTCAACTCTCACTGGAACCCTTATCATGCTTTTAAACCCCTAGCCACAGGGCTACATTATTCCAGCAAACTGGTAGGACTTAAAAGTGACTTGCAGTTTTAGTACTTCCACTTTTAGATGCTCAGGCTGAGACAATTTGAGAGAGTTCCACTTTCAGTGCAATGCTAAATACCCATCTACTGAAAGGTAAATCTTTTGCCTGTGTATCAAGCTGAGCATTCAAAGTGTTTTGCACGGTTTTGAAAATTTCATTTGTTGCTTCTTGGCTTGTGAAGAAAAATTGACAATCTCAGTCTCCAAACCAAGTCAAGATCAGGCTCCCATCTCCACTCTTCACCCACCCCTTAAAGGGTGTACAAATTCAATGAGGCCTATTTCTGAACCATATATGCAGTTAAGAGGATGGCAGTGTATCATAAACAACGTCCTGGGACCAAAATCTAGCCCTCAAAGTTCAGGTTTTGATCAAACTAGCAAGCAAAATCTGTCTCCTTTTCTGAACTGCCCCACAACTTTTGGTTCTCAAAAGTGCCCTGGAAAGTTCATAAGAACAAGCTTTCTCATGATGTGAGACTCCTGGTATTTCCTGCTTCCAGTTTGGCTAGACGTGCCGCAACAGTTGCTTTTCTCATGGTATTTGGGTATGGTAGTCGACTCGAAATGGAAGCCCTAGACCCAGATACCCACAGCTTTGAAGTCACTAAGTAACTGAGCCCAAATAAGGGATCAAATTTGCCAAATGGCCTCAACCTCAGTAACTGATTTGCTGCGGTGTGAAGGTGTTTAAACTCTAGATTTACAAATCTCAACTCTCATATTCTTGCATAACACCTTAACAGAAAAAAAGCATTGTAGAGAAAGATTAAAATACAAATAAATAGATTTGGATATCAGCTAAACATCTTTTTGGTTGTGTTCTATCTTGACTTGATGGTCAAGATTTGTGAAAGCACATGAACTGCCTTCAGGTAATATCACCTGTCTACTCCAACTGAAGTCAGTGTAGTCATTTTTACTGAATTTGGCAGAAGTTGAATTAGCCTGTAATTTAGGGAAGCACTGAGACAAGGGAAAGTACTTTTTCTTCTGCCTTTGGAATGACACATAATGGTTTCTGCTTCTGCGCTGGTCAGTCTCTGTTTTAGCTTTAAAATTAGTGGAGAAGGATTGCACCTAAAAGCAGAGAAATGTTTATGTAATATCTTATTTTATCATCTCTTTGAATGAAGAGGCTAAGCTGTATTAATGGTTTTATCAAATGCAGACACATTACCCTAAATCCTACTGGCTTCTGAAATGCTATTTCCTGATTTATTATTTTTTAAACTATATTGTTCTAATATTAGTTTTCTCAGAGATTTCAATTAGGATGTAAGAGATATGACCCTCCGCAGTAGACTTTAATACATCAGGCAGCTGGAAGTATTGGCTTTATAATGTCACTTAGAAAGGTCTTGATGAAAATCTCAGCAAAGGAAATCCTATGCTCTCAAAATCCCAGCACAGATATCCCGGCATGTGAAATCTTGCAGCAGTCAACATTGCTGGTTTCAGTGTCATCCTGACAGGGACTGAAGGGTTAACAGGTTGCTGACAGACAGCAGAGATTTTTGCTGTGAACATGATTACTAGCTATAATCTTGCCCAGATCTCGGAGCACCCAAGAGATATTACTGTCTGATGGCATTCATTAGGCTCAATGAATAGCTCTGGTTGTCTCAGCCCAGCTCCTAGAAAACAGAAAATCATTCCTGGAGGCTACTAGTAATAATGGCCTTGTTTGCTAGCAGTTACAGCATCATGGCCAAAGAATGCATGGTCATGGAAACTGAAATCCTGTCTTGTCCGTCATGGCTAAAACCGGTTGGCAGGAGAAGGTGGGGAAATCCTGCACTGCCTCTGCCTGCTCTCAGGACAGAGCAAATGCCTCTGCGGGTCGTGTCCAACATCCCTCACGAGTGGCAAATTTCCTCGAGTAGTTTAACCACCCAGTACTCACTTGTAGTGTGTGCCATCTTGGAATTGTCCATCTTATCAGTTTCTGTGAGCAAGCAAACAGGCCCCAGGTAAAGTCAGAGGCTGACTTTGGGACTTCACTCAGCAGCTTAATTCAACACCTTAGGAGGATCTTGACTTTGAAGACTGTGAACTCATCCTTTATTGGTAAAGATATTGCGTCTCCACAAGTTCTTCTTTGATTTGATTTGTCTGTATGCGCATTAGATTTTTATTTCAAGGTGCAGCTTGGAACACCATACAAGCAGTTGTGTTACGGAAGCAGGACTGTTACGGAAGTTCTTTTTCTTTGTAGTTAGCAAATGGGATGGCAACAGGCTTCCAAGGGACAACAGTATATTCTTCTAGAAGTCTTCATATGAATATTTCACAGACATTATTTCTTGCTTGCCAGCTAGAATCTTCCTCCAACATGGTAAAGCTGGAAAAAAAAAATAAAAAAAAATATTCTGGAAGTATATGTTTCATCTGCTACTGTTGAAAGTTTATTTAGGCTGGTAGCCTAACTGAGTGGGAATAATTCTACCTGAGGATAAAGAACTTAAATCAGTCCATATCCTCCTCCTCAGCATCTAGCCATGACTCAGCATGCTGGGATCAGGCCTACTGTGGTATTGCTAAATACTTCAAGCTCATAACTCTGGAGGAATACTGGAGAGTGAAATCCATGAACTAAGTATACTTGACTACTATTAAGATTTATAGGACAAAGCTTTGTAAGGCTGTAGGGAATTTTTCCTCTGATGCTTCGGTATTCTTTTTTATTCTTCATAGGATTAAATATTCATGTCTGATAACACTATCTATGACTAGCCCCTGGTAGGATTTTGCTTTTTGTCAGAGGAAGTTTTACCGTGATGTAAAGACAATTTTGTGTTTTGGCCATTATTCTTACAATACTAAAGTATCCATCTGCTATGATGCTGGAAAGAGCGTGAACTTTGTCAAGCAAACTTGACAAACGGTGAAGTTCATGTGTTATTTTTATTACAACGATGCTGTAAACCTCGTACCAAGAACATCTCAACAAGCCTAGTTCCAACAAGTGAATGATGCTGTAGCAGGAGAGAAGAGGGCTGGGGTGCCTCAGTGGGGTGCAGATGCAGAATGAAGCAATGTGGTAGCATAGTCCCACAGCCACAACAAACTTTCACAGAAGACTGATAATTTCACGCAAGATGTTTTCATCTTGAATTCAGATCAGGATGGCAGAGTGGTGGTTGGTCACAATTTAGAGATTTACAGACTACTCCTGCCATAAAGCACATAAACATTTTGAAGACAGCTGCTTAGTCAGTCATTAATTCCAAGAAATCTGTGTTCCTCAACTGTTATTTAGACTCATTGTGCCTCATAGTGACTTCTTTTTTGTTTGTTTGTTTCTTGTTTTTGTTCTATGATTTACGGTATCTCCTGAGCAGGTAAAAGATGACAAGGATAAAGGAAAAGCACCAAAAGAAGAAATGAAAAGTATCTGGGATCGTAAGAAGGGATTTCCTGAACAAAAAGCACAGAACGGAGAACGTGAACCCACTGCCCCAAAACTTAAATCTACTGACAAAGGTTTTGGGTAAGTTCCAAGTAAGCACTGGGCTTGCTTATGTTATAGCAGAACAGGGATCCATCTCTGGGTCTCTGCTTAATAGCCTTGCAGCAGCTGAGTAGAAGGCAACTTTGGAGTAGCTGGCAACATCAGCAGAGGCTCTAGAATTCACTGGGTTGTAGGTATGAATTAAGACCGTTGGCCTATTTTCTAATGAACTGCCTCCACATTGTTGCAGGAACAAAACAAAGTACAGAAAGCAGATGTAAGTAGCCTTGCTCCTTCAGCAGAGACAAGTGGCTTGTTTTTGGTCTGCGGGGGCTTTCCTTCCTTGAAGGACATTGATTTCCAATATCATCCCAGAGGCTAATAATAACAACAGCCCAGATTTTGCATTCTCTAATTTTTTTTAAGTTAGATCTCTACCTTTACTGAAGTAACCTATTTCCAATTACCCATCTGCTTTTAATCAGACTCTGGATATCAGTATGGAGCACAATCCAGCTGGTAACTCGTGAAACAGCTTCTCTCTTTGTTTCAAGGCCAACCTTGAAATTAATGGCTTCTCTATTAAAGTGATTTTTCAGTTAGGTGAAAACCTCTCCTAGAAAAAATGCTCTATTTTTTGTTTTTTTATGAGCTGTATCACAGTTTGATTTTTATTTTTCTTTTCAAGGAAATATTGGCTTTATGGCTACAGTGCGAAATTCAATGAAGGTAAAAAAATTCTAGTGAAAAGTTTATTAAAAAAGGATCTGCCTGCTAAATGGAGGGGATACATGAAGCAGACCAGAAGTTCTTCCTTTTAGCAGAAAAACAGGAATGAATAGATTAGAAATCCATTTTTTTTTTCCTTCTGCAGCTCTCTTCCTCTTTTACACTGACATAGGCAAAGAAAAGGTTAATCTCTCCAGGCACTTTGAGAAATCTGTGCATGGCAGATGGGATTTGCTGTTGTATCTCAGCATTCCCCCATGTGATTCTTCCGGGAAAAACAAAGTTTCTCAAAATAAAATGCAGTTTAAAAGTCCCTGGAGACACCCTGACCTAAGGCCAAAAGACAGACAGAGATGGAGATGGAATAGCAGGAAATCATCCTTGCTCAGAACTGTCCTGCTTCATGACTTGGGTCACATCATCAATAACATGAGAATGGTTTTCTAAAAATATTTTTGTTGTCTTTTCATTTGCTTCACTTCCTGTGGGAGACAGGCCTGAGTGGCAACATGTAGATTTGAGTTTCCACTCCTTTTTTTTTTTTTTTCTGTTTTTCTTCTACTCTTTCCCAAATGTGGGAAGAAGTCTGTTTAATAGCCTTTTATCATCTGAGTAGAAGGCTTGGTCTGGCAACATCAGCAGAGGCTCTCGTGTTCGTTGGGTTGTTAGGTACAAATTAAGGCTCTTGGCCTATTTTCTAATGAACTGCCCACACATTTTTGGGCTTTGTTTGAAACTATCTTTCTTCTTGTTTTCACATGAATAGATCAGATACTGGTTACAAAGCATGTAACTTAGCCAACTCTCAGTGGTGAGGACTGAGAATAAAATAGGGTAGTGGAGGCTGAAGAAAAATCTTATCTGCGTCTTGTTCGTCTACGTCAGTCAGCAAGAGAAATTCAGAATAAAAACCCATTTTATGGCTTCCCCTTCCCATCTAACCTCCCACCTACCTTCCTCCCTATTCTCATATAGGACTGCAAAAGTCCTAAATATGTTGTAACAAGTTTTTTTTCACATTGTTCTGACATTTTTGGCTCCCACAGACTACTTTTTTCCTTTTCCTCCTTGTCTGAAAGCTGGCAACAAACTTCATTTCTTAGCACCAAAGAGGTGCTTACGAAACTCTTCCTCCACCCAGGATCTAATTACCCCAGTGTCGATAGTAGGGAACAGAGATTTCCAGAATCTGTTGAAAACAGGGGAGTTTGGGAGGTGGAGGAAAACAAGGAGACTTACTGCCAGTATATTGTTTGCTATTTTATATTATGCAGAACCAGTAGGGGAAGTCCTGTAAGCTGCACGAGAATAAAATAAGCTAGAAACTTTAAATACCCTTCTTTGTAAGGAGCACAAAATAGTCACCTGAGGTGTCCAAACAAAAATGTTAAGACTAGATTCTACCTTGGACTTTTATCAGTTGAAAGCAGAGGGTAGCTGTTATTTTACTGGGGCTATCTGCACTGCAGTCACTGAGGACTAACCTTTCTTCTGTGCTGATATAAAACAGTGGCTATCTGTCAAGAGAATCTTGGCAAATGTTGTGTTCTTAGTTACGTTAATTCTGAGGGCTGAGTATTGGCCCATGCCAGGGATATCATAATGTCTACCAGAAGTGACGTCTTGCATCTTCTTTGGGCCCGAAGCTTGTAGGTCTTTGTGGGCTGACAGCACAGACTTCAGAGACCAAGAGGCAAAAAAAAAAAGCCTATAGAGGCTACAACCTTGCAATGAAGCAGGAAAGCCTTAAAACAGGGATTTCTCATGGCCTGTGCAGGATAGATGCACTGCATCCTTAGAAATACTTAGTGCCTTATAGAGGCTTGTGGAGCATTTTGGGTTCTCAGTATCTCTACAAACTGAATCCAAGGAATTTCAGGCTGGACACCCAAAATCATAACTCGCACCTCAGGCAGTGGTCCTTGCTTTGTTTTTGAATGGGCTAAATGAAATTTCAAATAAAGTTTGCAGTATTTACTCACAATGCTTTAGTTAATTGTATATGGTTTTTTCATTAAAAAATCATGTGTTCCTTTCTTCAATTAGACACCACTATCTGATGCAAGCCCTTATTCGTGACCATGTACATTAACTTGATGCTTATAGGGGAGAGTCATCTTGTGGTTTTACTTTCACGGTTTAAGTGATTCCACTGCAAAAACAGAGGAATAGGGCCCGGAGCAGAAAAGCATTGCGATAAGGTGATATTAAGGAAATGTATATTATGTACTTGTAACTCTGTGTTAGAAAATCAGGCATGAGAGTGTACTTGGGCTACAGACATTCACAGACCCCAGGGACATGTTTTTTTTCTTTAGCTTTGCTTTGTGATGTTACATTCTTGCATAAAAAAGACTTTCTAAAACCAAGTAAACACATTGCACAGTAAGTGCCAGGTCCTACTGCTGTAGTGTTGAACTTGCATAGATGATGTACAGCATCCGAATTTGCATAATACCATCAGTTTGGTTATGCTATTTTGCCTTATGTTTTTTAATAATACAATTCCTAAATCATGCATGCCTCTCTAGAACTGAATTTCATCCAACTTTGTAAGATTATGTAGGGGCAGAGGATCCTGTGTTAGTAGATTCTGCTGTGATGTTGAAACCACAGATAATTCAACTCTGCTCCTGCAACCTATTTTGTATGGTTAACTCTGTCTAGATGAGGCATCTGAATGAAGAGCACCTTTGCAGGACTGGGTGTGGTTCACCAGCTTGCAAATTTATATTATATTTATTCTTTATGTTGTCATCTCTAATCTGATCGTCTCTAACAGTTATTGTTATTGTTGGAATGCTTAATTTATACTGTCTTGTGGTATTATACTCTGCAACACTCTAGTTGCATTAATAAAGTCATTAATATCCAGCTTTTTAAAATGCCAATAGAACAGAGCAGAAAGTTTTTTAAAAAATCCTTCAGTATATTCCCTTTCTGTCTCTTGTGGATAGCACACTGATACTTCTTAGGTACCTATCTCCTTGTCAGCGGTAATATTAAACTCTCTCAGGGAGCAGACGTTTGTCTGAACACTGGTGTGGTAATTATTTAACTAGGTGATGCTATCTGACTCTTTTGAAAGTACGCACTTCACCTATACAAATTCTTGTGGGGTTTTGGGGGGTTTTTTGTATTCTTTCTATCTTCCTAATATATTACAGCTGGGTGGAAAACTTCTGGTTTTCTCCTGTGGAGAGTTGCCATTAATAAATAATCTCCAGTTCCTTAATAAAAAGTCATATTTTTCTTGGAAAATGTCAGCAAAAGACTTGATGAACTTTTCTGTTCATACAGACTGTGAGAATTCCAGTGATAGGTGTTATACATGAGACAAGAACCTTTTTAGATTTTTAAGACACTGTTGAAGTGGTAAGATTCTTGTAACCTTCTCTTGCCTCCTTCTGTTTTCTCCAAGTCAAGTAACTTCTTCTGTCCCCAAAAATGCCTGTATTTTTCTAGAGGATTTATTAAAAAATGTTTGCCTTTGAAAGCAAAGGATTAGTGTGTCTTTTATTACACAAAACAGAGCACAATATTTTTGCTACAAGTTTTTTATATGTAAATTTATCTTATTTAGAATTAACAGAGAGGAATTAGTTATGGCTTTCCATTGCTTGGTTTTCTGTTTGAAATATAATATGCTTTTCGAAGTGTTTCCTCTGTACACAAGCTGCAGAACAGAGGTGTGAAACTGTAACAGATTACTGTATACCAGAGAGATGGTGATGAGATATGATACCTCTTGCTGAAGTTACATGAGATGCTAAATATTTCAAGCTCAATTACCGAATTCTCTTAAAAATGGAACTGGCCTGAGTTCTCAGGCGGGGTGGTGCAGCTCCTGTGCATACAAGGACACGAGAGACTCCTTCCTCACTGGCAGTGGATGGGAGAGGTGCTCCTTGTAGTATCCCAGCCTAATAACTCCTGAAGAAAATGTTTTGGGCCTGTCGCAGTTTGCAAGGAGTGAAAGGTCTTATAAGGCAATATCTCTGAGTGCCAGGCTCTCATGCTGCTGGTGAGTGCACGGCAGCGGGTGTCTTCGGCCAGGAAGGGAAAACCCGTGGTGCATCACCTTCCCTTTCATTTCTTTCCCAGCCGCTCCAATTTGAAAGGGACCACAAATGCTGAGGAAGCAAAGCTGGGGTCTCAGGTCGAAGCTGGGAAGTTTGACAAGCTGAAGGAGAAGCAGCAGGAGGCGGCTGTAGAGCTGGATGAACTGAAGAAAAGACGGGAGGAGCGCCGGAAAATCATGGAGGAAGAGGAGCAGAGGAAGAAGCAGGAGGAGGCTGAGAGAAAAGCCAGAGAAGAGGTAAGCATAAAATATGAAGTATTGGATTCTGTTGTTATTCGCTTGTTGTTACTGCTTGACTTCCACTGGCCTTGCATTAGTCGGTAACTCTTCACAGCAGTGCCTGCACAGACACTTTTAGACAAGAAGTTGGTGGGGCTGGAGGTTGATGGGTCTGTATTTAACAAAAAGGTGGAATAAGGCCATGGGAGACTGACTCATAGGTGAGGAAGGAGCATGCAACAAGTTAGACAAGACCAAACCCAAGCATGCAGGCCAAAGTGTGCTTCTTCTTCTTGGGTCTGATGTTGCTGTGTGGGGAACTGCTGCTGTGACTTTGCTTCAGATTGCACCCTTTATCTGGGCCTTCTGGGTTGTGTGCTTTTCTGGGCATCGCTGTTTCTTAGTGGCTGTCAGGAGATGGTCTGTCACAACAGACCTTTGTTTCAAATACGCTACCCAGCATAAAAATCACCACATTTTCTAACCTTCAGATCTAACTGCAGGTGTGCCATATTTGACATCAAGTGACCACATCACATAGATGCTGTAGTGAGGACCTGAGATAAAACATGCAGTCATCCAGGGTAGAAACAAGTGTTCTAGTTCTAGCCTCAGGAAAGACAGGGCTCCAATAAACATCGTCATAAGTCAGGATTTAATCTGCGATAGTTGTGTATTTCTCATCTTCTTGGGGATAAAAAATGTTTGGGGCAGTGTTAAAGCCATAGAGTTCTTATTTTATTCAGGTGTCTTTTTGATATTAGACAAATTGAATTACAAAACACGTGTCAAAATTCCTCTGCTGCAGATGAGCTGGAATGTTGATGTTATATAGAGTTACTATGGGCTAGATTTCATTAGGAAGACATTCTTGTCTATTTAAATATTGAGTACCCAAGCACATCCGTTTGCTTGTCCTTCCTCTGCCAAGGGACTCTGTAAATAGGATTACCAACTCTCTGGTGCATCATTTAGGAATCTTAGTTGCTTGGAAAACAAATGGTAGAAGAATAGTCATAGCGTTTGGTAGCTGAATGCCAGTTGCTTTAATACACTAAGCTCTTTACAATAGGACTCCATAGATGCTGAGATTGCACAATGCCTTGCTGGTCAGACCCTGCTGACCAGCACTCACAGTGGTTGTGCTTTGAGGGCTTCTAGTCTGACTTGTAGCTTATGAAGTAAAACATCATCTTACCTATTTGGAGTGAAAACTGTAGGCATTTAATCTTCACTTCTTTGGGCACCTATTGATTTTTCTTTGTGAAGTATTAGCCTTCGCACAATGAGTGACAGAATAGATGGACAGAGGTACAGTACCAAGATGATGCACGAGGATACAGAGAAACTGAATTTGAGTGTTTTTATAAATGTGCTTTTTTCTCTCTGTAAGTGGCACTATATGGCAATAAATCCGGTGACCTCACTGTGAGGAGACACTAAAGCAGCACAGACTAGCTCTCTTCCCTGCTTCCTCAACACTGTAATGGATTAGCAGCTATACGTTTCTAGATTTCAGATAACTCACTGAACTTTTTTTTGACTGGCATAAAAATCTGTTCCTAGAAAATTTAGTAAATGTTTGCAGGACTGCAAAGCCATGTAATGATGATGTAGTTTCTGAAAGAATAATCGACCGTTTGTATTTTTTTAAGGAGGAGAAGAGGAGGATGAAGGAAGAAATTGAAAGAAGGAGGGCTGAAGCTGCTGAGAAACGTCAAAAGATGCCAGAAGATAGTGTATCTGAAGACAAGAAGCCATTTAAATGTTTCAGTCCTAAAGGTTCATCTCTCAAGGTAACCTCCCCACTAACATCTATATAGTACATGAAAAGTAATGGGGTTTCAGTACAAACCAACAGCCAAACACCAAAGCAGTGTGGAAATACTCTGAAATCTACCTTAGTAATGAAACCTTTAGTTGAAAGACTTCATTCATTGGGATGACTGAAAAACAGAGATACCTTCTAAAAATAGAGTCTAGACTGGGAGTTACCTGTTGATGAAAACTGCCCAGAAAGGATCCTGACCTTCAAGAGAAAATTATTTTTGGAACTTAAAGATGTATTACTGTGTTGATTTTCAATGTTAATTTATTATAGAAGTGCTTTGTGAACTTGTGTAAATGAAGATCACAAATGTTCTCTCTCTCCTTCCACACCCACAATTACTTTCTTCCTTGCCAGATTTCTTTAAGTATATTCAGCCTAATCATCATTAATTGAAACTGCCCCATATGGGAGTTCTAGCTTATGTCTAATCCCCTTAAAAATAGCATCTAGAAGTGCTGGGCTGGATTTCATTTTCTTACGTAAGAAGAAGAAAAACCTTTCTCTTGCTGCAGGAATTTCTAAGTGGTCTTCTGTGGCCTATATTATATTGGAAGCCAGATAAATCAATTAAATGGTCTTTCAGCATGGAAGATGAATCCTGGCCCCACTGAAATTATTGGGAACTTTGTTTTGGTATTCAGTCCAGTTGCTTTCTCAGCTCAAGCACAAACTACAGATCTATTAATCGTTTTCAATTATCTTTTCTTTTTCTCATTTTGTGCCATTAGTCATTTAACAATCCAAAATGTTTGTCAGAAAAGCCCCCTTACTGGGCACTAGGAGAGAAAAGAACCAGGCAGGAGGTCATCAGGTAGGAGCTCATTGGACCGCGAAGTGAATCTCCATGGGATTAAGAACTGTATTTGTTGAGTGACAAACTGCATTTTGTCAAAATTACATTTCTGCTCACAGATATCCACACTTTGAACCGATCTGGAGCTTTAGCCCTGTACTGTTTTGTAGTAAATAGAGTGTCCAGATGCTTTTGACTCGATTTGCCTTTTACTGCTCAGACACATCTGAACCTGAAATACAAGGACAGAGTGCGTACAATTCTAAATGAAGATTGCCAAACTTCATGATTGCCTCCTATTATATAAACCTGGTCCTGCCCTTTCAGTTGCAAAAGACCATGTCAATAACAGACACCAGAAATGCACAGCTTCTTCCCAGCTCTCCTGGGAGGGCTTCTTTTTTTCTTTCTGTTCATTGAGGTGCCTTTTATGGCATACATTTAGAGCTTTAGTTCACAGATCACTCAGAAGAGAGGAAATTATACTTGAAAACACATAACAGAAAGACGCATATCATAATTTTGGGGAGAGTGGGGAAAAAACACTGGATTTGGAAGGAGGTTAATGGCTTTCAGGGAACTTTTGGACTGATGCTACACTACTCAGTGTATTTTTAGAGGAAAACTGGAATTATCCAAATGTCATTAAAAATCCAAGGTCCATTTTTTTTTTATGATGATAATTGCTACTGGTTCTTACGGCTTGTTAGGTAATTGTTGTTTGTTACAGAAACTAATATATGCAACTCTGTACACATTTTTCCTCTTTCTGTGTTTGTCTCTCTAAGAAATTAGTGATATTGTACATATTCCAGTCTGGAGTCTGTGGGTGGCCAGAGTAGATTTGTAATACTGTTAAATTACACTCCATAAACTGTTTCTTGGCCTTCTGTGGTCAATAGCTGAGGAGAGAATAATCTCATTTTAATAACCTGGTTTTAAATTTGATGTCAAACTTCAGTTTTTAGAAAACAGTACATTTTGCTACCTTTCATTTATACAGACTTCTCAGGCTGGACTAACCTGGTTGATGCGCAGCTTTCTTGCTGCCTGTTATGCACTGCTCAAGTTATCTTTTGACTTGTAAAGCATCTGGCACATATTTTCTCCCTTTATGAATGTACCATCTGGTTCGAAGTGTCATGAGTCATGTGAGAACCCTAAATACACAATTGTGGGTGGGCGGTTGGAATTAATAATGAAAAAAGGGAGGATCAGTATTAAAATACTGTATGTGCACATTCTGACTTCTCCTAGATCACAGTCTGGCAAAGCATCTTCTTCTCCTTCCTTGTCCTTCCTGATGTGCTAAGTTTTTGGGAAGAAGTAGTTGTTCCTGTGAGTGACTTAGATGAGAAAAGTAGGGCATGCTGTTTACCAAGTGAACTACAAGAACAAAGGAAAGAAGGGAGATAAACTGAAAAGGAATGAGGCATATTACCATCTCCTGCACACTGCATTTATCCATCAGGCAGGGCAGGGATTAGCATGACATGCAGACTCAAAATTGAGAGGCCAAGGTGTGCAACTCATCTCCAAGTATTACATGGCTTACGGATGCACATATATAAATGTATGCATACAAACACAGACATGATATACATACATGCTTATATTTAGAAAGAACTACTGTGTTTATCTAGTCCTCTAAACCTTTTATCCATCTAGACCTCTAATAGTCTAGTCCATCTAGACTTCTAATAAATCACAGCCTACACAGTGTGGACAACTCTTCTTGTTTTAACTGTTAAACATGATATTTCCCTGAAATCTGAGAAACTACTTCAGCAGAACTACTGCAGCAGCATGGAGTCCTCCCAGTGACAGCACAAGGGCTGGTCATTTCCGAGAGAAGAGTGAGGTGGAAGCATGCAAAGTAAATACAGGCCAAGTTCATCACTAGCTCAAGGACAGAAGGAGCTTGGATTTCTCAGGGCTGGTGGAGTCCCTGTGGGCAGTAGCAGCAGTACCAAACCTCTGTTCAGCATTCTGCCCAATCCTTGGTGTTTTTGTTTTTCATTTTTTTTTTTGTAAGGACAAGCTCTAGAACAACCTCTGCTGCTCTCCCATCCCACCTCTAGCTCATCCTTTCCCTAGTTTAGTTCACACAAATGGTGCTGCAGTAGAAGAATCGGATTTCCTGCATAATCTTAGTTCATTTTCCTTTTTAGACCAGTTTGTTCCTTGTGTTTTCTTTGGGAAGGAGTGTTACAGACTTCTTGTATAACTGTTCTCCAGGTTAATCAGGAGAGAACAGGATATTTCAATACAAAGTCTCCTCTTGGGAGTGAGATCCACCACTACAGAAATGCAAAAGCAGTTAGGCGTTCAGGGGAGGAAGCAATGACAGGAGGCTGGGAGTCTGGGATATCTTCTGGTTTTGCAGAAAATGTGTCCTGGGAAACATGGGCTGATCTGACAGCCTGCTCTCTCTGCAAGGCAATGCTGAAGATAAACCAGGAGATAGGACTTTTCAGGGCTTGAGATTTTTTATTTTTCTTTCCTTAAAGACCTGTCTTGTCCTATCTCATTGTTGCTCTCAACACCTGACAGCAGGAGGAGTGACTGGAAAGAATTAGACTCTACACAAGCATTTCTTCCTAGATGAGCTCCTCTTGCAGCAGAGGGAAGATAGAGTGGTAAGCACAGGATGTGCGACATTTGTTTCTTCCCCATCTTTGATGCTGATGACAGCACTCTAGTCTGGCAGGTAAACTGGAGTAAATTGGTGCACTCTGTGCAGGTGCTGCTGACAGCAGGATAAAGCCTAACTGTGCTTAATGAAGCAAAAGAGTATGTGAGCCACTCAGGCAGGATAAGGAGAAGCTACTTTATTCCTGGGGACTACCACCCAAAATGGATTTCCACCAGGTTCTTCCACCTGTTGGATATGAGGCAAAATCATAATACAGGGATTTCTTATTTTTATTTGCATTTCTTATTCCCCTTCCTCCTTGACCCATATTTTGAGAAGAATTTCGATGTGTATCAATTTACAACACTTTCTGTTGGATGATATCCAATACACAGTTTAAAATTCCTAAGAATCATTTAATACCTTTGTATTAAACAAGTTTTACTGGGAATATGTATATGGTTTTTGTTTCCCAAGTCATTGGCTTAAATTGTGTCTTAACTCCTTCCTCTTCCACTATGTTACTGTTCTTGGCGAATGTACAGACAGAAGACAGTGCAGTTCGACACCCACAATTTAACTGCATTTTTTAACAAGAATTTCTCGCACAATCAGCTAACGAGACATGTCTATATAATATTGAATGTGGATACATACATACATATATCTCTGTATGACATCTTGCTTAATTTATTCCTTGCCACCTGTACATGCTGACCTTGGTGAGTAAGGCTTTTATCAGATGTGAGAATCCGCATGGTTTTGATTCATATCCAATGGTTTCATTTCGTCTGACTTTACCAGCAGAAGGGTAGGTGTACATCTAAGCATTTTGTTGTCTAATCTAAGCTTCTTTGGTATCTAATAGAGCGAAAGCCACCCTCGTTGGACAAGCCAATCCCACATTTCCTAGGGTGAGATGAGCTCCTCTGCCTGTATGCTGACTATAGAGGGAACCAAAATGAGTAGTTTTGACTAAATGCTTAACTTTCAAGTGACTGAGGTTAAGGACAGAGAGATGCAGTCTGACATCATGTGTTCTTTCTGGTTATAATGTAATTAGAGGCTAGCAGGTTGACTTTTTGGAGTACATGTGTGTTCTGTGCCAGAGGCTTTGGAAAGTAGTCCGTGGTGACAAAACATAGTCCCAAGCTATTTAACAAGATCCCATTATACTGAAGGCAGCAAAAAGATCATGCTTGTCGCTTGCTTTTAGATCGAGGAAATATCTTGCATTTTGTGCTAACCACCTTGCTTTGCCTATTTCTCTTGCAGATCTACTTTGTAATACTGTTTACTGTATGTGCCAAACATTTCAAATTCTTTGCATGGAGTTTGTGTGGTGTGCAGTGGATAAATGACCTTTAGAAGCTGCTGTGCAGTCTAAATGTATTTGACCCATACATTGAATATACATGTGTATACAGGTGTGTTTAAGTATATTCAATGTATGCTTCTGTTCTAAGCATACTGCATTTTGAGGAAGATGCCCTAGAACAAGTTCTCATATAAGCATGCAGAAAATGTGTTATACATCCACAAGGCACCTGCTTCCTTGGGAAGAGGACCATGTTCAGCTCTGAGGTTTGCTTCCTAACTCTGCTTTCCTGTTTAACTGATTTTCTGGTCTGCTTCCTCACTTTCCTGTTCTGAACAATACCTGACTTATTGCTGATACCACAGCAGGTGCTCTGAGAACTGCTGTTTCTAGCAGGTAAAGAATGACCCCATGCCTTCTTACTACAACCCCAAGAATACATGTCCCTCTTCCCCTCAACACATCCCCCCCCACACCAGCGCATACTGAAGCCAGGTTTTCGTGCTGTGTAGAAACATCTCTCCTTCCTGAACACAGGAAGACTGTCAAGAGGCTACTGTTGGGGTCTTTTAAGATCTGTCCCTTTTATAAGAATTTGAGTAGAATCTCAGTTCATCTGAACTAGGAGGTGCTGTAAATTAATTACTAGATGGCCAGGGTTTCACTGACGCAGTCAGCGAACGACCCGCTCATGCAGAGCAAGGGAGAAACCAGCGGCTCGTGTTGGCCCAGCTCATCGTTTTGGTGCGTTGCCGGTCGTGACCCAGCAATCAGCGCTGTGGGAAACTGTTCCTGCTGTACCATAGTCGAGGAGAGGCGATGCGCTGTAAGCTACCATCGTAGATCTGTTTAGCCTCTTTCAATTAAATAACGCACTTGCTCGTTTTACAGCAAAGCTGACTGCGTTTGCTCTGGGTGAAACGAGGTTGTGAGCTGCTGAGGGAGAGCCGCAGGCTGCTCAGCACCGGTGTGGATGGGTCCTGCCCGGTGTGTTGCTGCCGCCTGGTGACAACGGGGCCTTGGGACGGCTGGCAGAAATCTGAGCAAAGCTCCTTTCCACTCAGGGCTGTGTTTAGATCATACATTGGCAACTAAAACTGTTGAAGTAAATTGCTCTGTAAATTGTGTATATGTATTTTTTAGAGCTTTAGAGATGCCTTTGAGCTGGATTGATGCTAGCTGGAGTTCCTCCAGTGAGCTTTTTTGGCACATTCTGCACTGAAGTGAACTGCCTGAGTTTTTGCTTGTATGGGCTTGAGAAATAAAACACGCATGCCCTTTGATGGGATTGCTGTGGCATTCAGTATTCTGGGACAGCCTGGATGCTAAGGGCCCTGAAAAGAACCATTTAAAGGAATGGCTGTCATTGCCTTATTTTCAAGGCATGAATGCCACAGAAGTCATGTTAAAGTAACTTGGAAATGGACAATCCATACTGAGACCGGGGAATCCCCAGGAATCCAGCCAGGCTGATTAATAGACCTTTCCATCCCCTGGAACTGCTTGTGTATATTTTACTCTTAAGTGGAACTGTAGAGCCTCGGACAAGAAGTGGAAAAATACAATGTGGAAGAGACATGAAGTTCATTAAAGTATTTCTTGATCGAGAATGCAAATAGCTGCCCCCCCCCCATGAAATGTTTTAAAACTTTATTCAGGGTGGAGTCTTTTTGTTTTCAAATTATCGAGAGATTTGGCATACGTCTTGTGAGACCTTCACAATTCTTTTTCCCTGGAAACATTACAGTATTTTCCCATACACAGAGTAGAAAATAATGAGGAAATGTAAGATACCAGTTTGTCTAATAACAGCCAGTAGATATTGACTCAGCAGTGACCCTGCTGAACACGAGCAGAGTACAGTCTGATTGTTTTTTTGGAGCTCCAACTAAATTTTCAGTTTCCTGCAAAAATATGCGTGAGAGGGGGTGTGTGGCTGAGCTCCAAACCTGGCCTAGTCCCATGTCTCAACTCCGAAAAACTTTATTAAATATGCTGTCTGTCTCAAGACATACATACTTGCTCTTATGTGGGAGATATGAGGAAATTTGACATAGATTTTGTGAATATCAACCCCTTTCATAAGACAAACTTCCCTTTTCTCCTTTCTGTATCGGTGGTTTATTCTCTTGTTACAAATGAGGCACTGAAGAAACATGCAGGATGCAAACATTAATGCAGAAAATATATCCACCCTTATGAATCTGTGGCATAACAGGCTTTCAACTATAAACCCTGTGTGTGTCTGTGGTGATTTCTGTTGGAATGCATCTCTTTCAGATTGACCTGTTGACATTTAAAACGACATTTTAGCCTGGCCTTGTACAGACTGCCGGTCTATTAACTTTAAACTTACAGCGCTTGTTTCTCTCTTTTCTAGATAGAGGAGCGAGCAGAATTTTTGAACAAATCCGCTCAGAAGAGGTAAAGCAATAAAAGAGTAAGTTCAGTCAAACCAGTAGTGTCTAACTGAAGGGAATAATAAGTTCTTTTTTTTTTCTACTTCCTACAGTGGTACGAAACCCACCCACACGACAGCAGTTGTCTCAAAGATTGACAGTAGACTTGAGCAATACACCAGTGCAATTGAGGTAAGTTAATTCCAGATCACAATGGCTCTAGTTACTAATGGCTTTGGGGACTTCAATCAGCCTATGTTTTACTGTTCAAGAACTGCAGCGATTTTTGGTCACAAACTCTTTTTTTAATGTGACTTCAAGAACAAACACCTTGAGTCACACCTATAATCAGCACCTATAATCACACCTATAGTCACACCTATAATCAGCATCTAGATATACATCTAAACAGATCAGATTTGCGTCTTCCCTTTCATGCTACAATTTACTGTGCTTTGTGAGCTTGGAGTAGCCCTTGAAGGACTCAGTCAGCATCTCTTGAGGGACAGTCTCATCCTTTTCTTAGCTGATGAAAGTACTATCTGCAGAGAGCTGACAGTCATCCTGAGCAAAGCTGACTTAGCAGCTTATTAGGAGTGCAAGGAACTGGGCCTGTGTTGCTGGCTGCCACTTCAGAGTGAACTTCCTTGGCAGAGACAGATGCTTTAGTGAGCCTGGGGAGTTAACTAGTGACAAAGAAAAAACAGAATCAAAATAAAATGCAGAATTTGACCCCACGTGCTTTTGACAGGTAGTGGCCAGTAAAGGGCCTTGAAGCCAGAATTGAGGGCTTTTTCTGTTCATAGTCCAAGGGAAAATAGGTGTTTGGGTTTTTTTGTTTTGTTTTGGTTTGGTTTTTTTTAGCTGCTTTTATAAATCAGTGAGTACAGGCAATGTAAAAAATACTGGTTAATATAGCAGGCCCACTGGATTGGGTTGGTAAGTATCATGGGAATAGAATGGTGTAAAAGGGAATATTATCGTGATAGCTGTGATTAAGGTGTAGTACTTCTTCATTCCCTGCTGGATTTTTTTTTCTTCTCTTGTTCACATAGAGAGTCGAAGCACGGTATTCCATTAGGGTATTAATTGGTTAGGCTTTATTATCCTTTAACGTAAAAGAAACTTTAGTAACTAAAGATCAATTAACAAAGGCTTTTCTATGTGACTGCTGTCCATTTAATCTTTCTGCTAGGAAGCCTATCAGTGCTGGAGAGTTTTATACCGTGTGTCAGTTCCCAGTGAAAAAAGCACATTCATGACAGTGCTGAAGGCTCAGGCTTACATCCAGCACCTATGTCAAGATGAAGGTCGCTCAAAGCCCTCCATTAGAGATGAATGTCAGCATGGCGCACAGTAGTCCCCATATCATCAAAGTAGGAGCATAGAGCTTCTGTCCTCCCACTTCAATCTGTGTCTTTTCTGGATGAGACATTACCACTCTGGAGTGACCAAGGGCCTTAATTTGACACTGGGGTTTGATGTTAAACTCCTGAAAGAGAGTGGATGGGTTGGAGCCACAGCTCTGTCATAAGAAATCTATGTAATAGTCAAATCAGGGTTTGTCAGCCCATAAACACTGGGCTAGCCCACCCACCAGCTTATATTAAGTTCTTTAGTATTTTCAGTAGGGCTGTGCTAAGGTCCTGAGTTTTTATGCTGCGTTTAGATATTTAAAAGCATAGCTCTATGGCAAGGGACAGGCTGCGCAGCTTCACAGCTATATACAGCTCCCATCTGACCTGAAATTATTCCTTTGCTGAGTTTCTGATTTTTCCAAAATTTACCAAATCTGACTTGCTTTGCAACTAGACAGGCAAGGCCTCAACTCGTACAGGTTCTGATTCTCCTCAAATCTGTGTTATGTAAAATGCACAAGAATTCTGAACAGGAGGAGTCTGGTACAGTGTTTTTGGTAACCATCCAAAAGACACACTGCCAAAAAAACCCCAATTTCTCAATCCCCTACTCTTTAAAAAAACACCATATTCCAAATATACTATAGTTGCAGAAATTTAGTCCCAGAATCCCATGTTGTGAGGTTAAGTACATATGGAACATAGTCTGATGCTGACTGACAGAGCAGCCTTTTTCCTCTTCCTTATGCAGATAAGGATTTCCTTAACTGTGTCCCTGAAGGAACCATGCTTACAGGATGCAGGTGCTAAGACTTGAAAGAGGACAAACAAAAGCCTTGGAGCAGTTGTGTGCATAGTTATTGTCTGCTTTAAAAATGCAACAAATTCAAAACTCTAAGTGACTGCAGTTTTCATAACTGGTCGTGTCAAGGGTGCAACTGCGGATCAAAACCAGGAGAGTCTCAGTGTCATCTCCTGAGCTGGGTACTCCTTTCCGTCTTTGCATGTTCATCCCTAGAACCATGTACAGCTGCTGCATTCCCCAGCACTGCCCCAGAGCCAAACCATCCTGCAACTCCAGCTCTTAACGCTAAACACCAACAGGCCTCAATTCTTCTGCAGGGCACAAAGGCTGCAAGACCAGCTAAGCCAGCAGCCCCCGACCTTCCTGTTCCAGCTGAGGGTGTCCGTAATATCAAGAGCATGTGGGAGAAAGGGAATGTTTTTTCATCACCCTCTGGGACAGGAACACCAAATAAGGTATGTGTTTAATTTTACATAAAAATTATAAAGAATTATGTTACAGAGCTGACCTTGCCATTCATATTCCCATGAGTAAGCCTGGCTGCTCCTGTTGACATCGCTCATGAAGAATATCCCAAAGGATCCTGAGGTCCTCGGAAACCCACAAAATCGTGTGGCTGCAATAGCGAGTACAATGGAGGAATTTAGTGACATACTGAGCTAAGTTATGAGACATTCCAGAGCCACATCAGATATCTTAGACAAATATATCTGGGTAGTTCAAGCGGAGTACAAAGAAATTATTTATGTTGCGAAAAATTCTTTTGGGGAGCAGGGGAGGATTACGTAGGCAAGATAATGATGATGTTTTATAGATAATGCATAGAAGCATTCCTGAGACCTGTATCTTTTTTACTTAAATCCTTAAGACAACATTTCCTTTCTATAAATTGATGAGAGTTGATGAGCATTCATCACAGCCAAAAAACAGAGCCATGGATTGCAAGGGGTTATTATAGCCATGAAATGTCAGTAATTTGGTCTAACCTTTTAAAGATTTATTTTAAAGATTTAAATTTTAGGCCACATAACCTCTCTATTTTGTGCTTTTTTGAAAAATTTTAATTTAACAAAGCAAAAATGTAGACTTAGACTGATGTCTCTTCTTTCAGGCTAAAGATTTTTTTCTCCTTGGAGTTTGGGATTATGACAGAAACAGCAGGTTTATGTCTAACATTTATTCCTGGGTTAGCACTAAAGTGGAAATGATTTTGTCAGCCCACACTTATCATTACTGAAAGCTAGAGGGTAGTAGTACTGTGTAATTCGTAGGGACAATATCTTCAGAGCGCACAGGATGACTCTCAGCTAGCTATAGTCTTAGTGAGGACCTGTATATTAAATTCAGGCTTGGCTTTATTTTTAAATCTAAACTGTGGAAAACACAGTAAAAGTTATTCTGAAAGTCTTCTGATTAGATTTTATGATTTTGCAGGAAACCGCTGGACTGAAGGTTGGTGTCTCCAGTCGTATCAACGAGTGGTTAACCAAGACCCCAGAGAGCAACAAAGCAGCTGCTCCAAAACCTTCTGTAAGTAAACCTGCAATAACCATCTCTTCAGTAGGTGGGTTCTCTCCTGGGACAGAGGTGGTGACGGTGCTTCCTCAACCAGCTGTGGTGGTCTTTGGAGGAACCTTGCTGCATGTGCTCTCTTGGAAGCTCACAGAGGCCCTCTGGCTGCTGAATCCTGGGTAGTCAAAAAAAGGGGAGATGAAACAAGGCAGTTCTCACCTTAAAGATTAGGGTAAAAAGTCAGTGCTCAGAGGAGCTCTTCTCTGGTACAGAAGGACGTTAATTTACCACCTGTGAAAGGTCTACCATTAATTTAGAAATTACCAGCCATAGACCTTGGATGAAACAATTGCACTCTGGACCTTGCCCTGTAAAAATCTTCCAAGCATATTTTTAAACACAGCTGAAGTACTTTAATCCTTTAAGAGCCTAAATGTAATTTCTAATGAAGGCATGCCTGTTACTTCAGCAAGGATAAGAGCATGAAATGCTATCCAAGTAATAAACTGGGAGTGTGGGAAGCAGCAGTGTGGATGTGGGAAGGAGCAGAAACTGGGAATTGTGGAGTGGGGAAGGGTAGGGATGAAGAACTGGAGCTCTAGATATCTATATTGGAGAACGGAAGGGCACCACTCATGGTGTTAATGATTCAACTTCGGGACTCTGTTAAAGAACTGGTTTCTTCCCTTGTCCTTGTGTAGCGTTTTCCTGCCAGTCCACTTGCCCTTTATAAAAGATGCAGCCTGACAAACACTTTCTCAATTCACACTCCTATTTGTCCCAGAGAGGAGCTTGAAATTTGCAGCATTGTCCCTAATGTCAGTATTTACTGGTAGACACATGGAGATTGTGTCCTTGTGGACATGAATATGTCATTGTCGTTGCTGTATTTAATCACAGCCACTGAAAAACAGCACAGAATCTGCCTCCAGATTTTCCTCTCTTTCTTTGAAGTTACATCTTTTAGGGAATGTAAAACTTACCTCGTGTTTTGCCCTCAGCCAACTGTTTCTATCTATGTCTTCATTTCCCTCTTTCTGACTAGATTGTATTTTCTTCTTTCAATATCTCTGCTTGAAGGAACCTGCCCTCCTCCTATTCTTCTTCTTTGGGGGTCTGTTTGCTAAGCTGGTCAGGTAAACCTGTTTATAATTGACTATGGAAAATGATGTACATCTGTAATTTGTGATTTTTACTTTTTTTTTCACCAGGATAAATCAAAGCGAAACCTAGAATTTCTTTGTTAGCAAATAACTTTCTACCTCCATCACATTCCACCGAAATAAAGAATTGTATAAAGCTTCTGTGACTATCAAGATTCTTATGGTTTTTTGAAAAATATTCTATTAAAAGTAGAGGTAGCACAGATCCCAACTAGTTTTATGGTGAACCCAAATCACAGATCCCAAATGATTTCAGGATTACGGAAGTGGTTTTGTGAGAAGGTCCACTGCAATGTTGTTCTCTGTGGCTGTAAATTACGGTCAATTCTAGAGCCTCTCTGTTGGCTGCAAATACCTCTTGCAGAAATCACATTTCCATTCATCACTGGGCGTTTTTCTGTCCCAAATTTGAAATTCTCATGTGCAGAAAACTACCTATATATGGATGGTAAGAACAAGGTTCTGGAAACCGTGCAGGACTTGAACACTTTTTGAAAAGGAGACTACTTATGTCTACAATGTTTTCAAGAGTCTTCTGTTTGCCAGCCACAGAGGTGGATACCAAGCCATCTGTCCTTCAGCAGGTGCACTGCTGCTAGCCTAGTATATATTGTCTTGATTTGTACCCCTGCTTTTGCCCAAGAAGCAGCTTGATATTTTTATTGTGTTTTGCTTAAAGTCTCCATATACACTCATTTTCAGAGAATATTATTATTTTTTAATGTCTTCACCTCACCTGTTTTTTTTCTGTTGGGCTAGTGATTGATATATGCTAAGGTTTTACTGGATGCAATGGAAATTCAAATGGATATGAAGGACTACAGTGCTAAATCCTGAAACCTATATTTTGAATGCAGAGGAGGATCTGCTTTTCTGTTGTATTAGAAGTCTCAAATTTTTTTTACAGTTTTTTTAATGAAATATGTTGATTCTGATCTGAAATAACAGAGACAAACTACTTTTAAATTCCTCCTTAATGGTAAAACTATTTCTGAAAAAATATGTTTCTCTGCAAAAATTGGAATTGTCTTTCTCAAATACCCAATGGTGCAGTAACTATTCACTGTACTCCCTAGGATTAACATAATAGTTATGGCCAGTCTGTGCAGTACTAAAGAGATGCAGCAGAATTGTTTTTTGTCATAAAGCATGTATATGTGCAGAGTCATTGTGTGAAGTGTCATTCTGAATAGCTTTCTAATTGATAGACAAACTAATATTTACCACTGGTGGATGCTCCTCAACTTTTCTTGTGAGGAAGCCCCTTTCTAACTTTTTTCTCTAACAAATTAACATGAACCTGAATTAATTTTGGTTTCTGTTCTCTGACATTCATTTAAAAATACAGGATTTGAAACCAGGAGACGTATCCGGCAAACGTAATCTCTGGGAGAAGCAATCCGTTGAAAAGCCAGCTGCTGCTTCTTCTAAGGTAACACTTCAGTGCGTTGCTGAAAGGACAATATCTCTGTGGGAGGCTTCCTAAAGGGAAGGTGCCATTTGCCTTCCTACCTTCATTTGGAATCAGGCCTTTACATGTCTTTTGTTACTAACCTGCCTTTTTATCTATAAAAGAAAGTACAGTGAGGTGCAGAAAGCTGTGGGCAGTGTGTAACTTTTGTATCCCTATTTGCTAGAGCTGTGTTGTGCATGGAAATCCATCCTTTGCATGGAGCTGATTTTTTTCCTGTTGTAATGGGTTATTACTTTTTCAAACAGGTATCAGCTATGGGGAAAAAATCAGAGACTAATGGTAAGTAATTCTAATAATACCCCTGCATATTAAATAGAAAATTTGCCACATTTTCCTACAGGCACATCTGTGTTTTACAATTCTACAGCTGCTAATGTTGATGCAAAAAACCCCTTTTTGCCTTTGCCTTTCAAAAGCTCCATTTCAGTATAATCAAAACATGAATATTTGAGAAATAAATGTAAATCATCTCTCTAGGAGGACTGAGGACTAGCAGTGCCCCAGCCATGTTTGGAAAGCCTTGTGCGAGTGACACGCGTAGCATGTTTGCCGTAGCTGAAGAGTATTACTAAACTGTGTGAGGTCTGAGGAATGAGATGGTCATTTAGCTAATTACAGCAAAAGCAAGGCGTCAGGGAAAGGCTCTTTTAAAGGTTGCAGAGGCAATGGACATGCCTTTCACGAGCAGAGAGGGGGAACCCAAAAAGCCAGGCTGTTGCAGCAACATTATTTGAGCAGAGAAGGGAGATTTCAGTACTACTGGGAACGAGCCCTGCATCTGATTTTAAACACTGCCACTGGGCAATGGTGAAGCCTGATGAAAATTCAGAAGTGTTGATTTTTAAAAATAGTTACTCTAGCTGGTTGTGAGTCTTCTGCACTCCTGCATACCCAGACTGGACTGGAGTTCAAATGCACTCAGTAGCGGCACTGCTTTTGCTGAAGCTGTGCATTGGTGTCTTCTCAAGGCAAAAAGAGTCTTACTGCTGTCATTTTGAAACTACTGCTTTGGGAAACACAACCTAATTGTACAGAAAAAAATCAGCAAAATTACCCTCCTAGCTTTTTTTAATTTTTATTTCAATCTAAAACACTCTGAATAAAATCATTTAAAGGAATTACGTGCCTAAGGAGCAGTACGTAAGCATGGAAATTCACGGATCACTTTAATAATTTAAAGATGCCTTGCAACATTCCTCGACTCTTCACTAGGAATTAAATGATCAAATATAGAAAAACTTTTGGTTTTCTACACACTAACCCATGCATAGATTTTTCCTCAAGTTCGTACGTGAAGCCAGAAGTATGGGATGCCTGTGAACTTTTCTTACCAGTTTAGGGTTGTGCAGAACGGAATTGTCTTCCTCCTCTTCTTTCCTTTTTTTAAACCGAGCTGTTGGGAGAGGGGCTTTCAGGCTCGCTCGGCGTTAGTGAGCTCTGCTCCCGTGGAAGGTGTTCACTGAGCTGACCCTGCCAAGGGGTCCAGGCATCACCGAGCCTCTCCCCAAGGCTGAGTGAAATGAGAGCTTCAGCAGAGGGGCTGCAGGAGGAGGCTCTCGGGAGCCGGCATTCAGCCTTGCCGTGGGCTCCACTGAGCTCTGCAGCACAGCCTGCTGTGACATGGAATGGCATGGCATGGCATGGCATGGTGGCCACCCACGCGTGGCGGGGAAGAGCGCTGGGTGCCGCACCCCCAGCGTTTCTGGGTGGGAGGCACCTGAGCTCTCCCTAAGCTGCATCCTGCTTGTGTCCTGCCTTCTTACGTGCAGTGTGTTAATCTAGAGCTAAGACTTCTCTATTTTAGAGATATGTTTGAGTTATTTCAAGCCGTCTTTAATTTTTCTCTTTCTCAGCAGGTTTGAGACAATTTGAGAAAGAACCGTAGAAGGCCATTAAAGACGCTGGACCAATCAGTTGGGGGGGAAAACAAAAAAGAGGAAAAAGTGCTAAATTGTTCTTTTTATATTTATGTTTATTTACCAAAATGTCTTTTTGCATTATCCCAGTTAAAACCATGTATATTAGCACTGTATTTAATAATCAGTCTAGACATTCATCATAATAGTACTGCCTTTGCACAAGAGCCTTTATTCCTAAAGAAACCCATGCTGTGAAATATATAGACTCTCCTACTGATAGTCGTAACTATGTATCTGAACAGTGGTTTCAACTGGCATAAGAAGTCAACCCAAAATGCATGTAAAGTGAAGTTGCTTAAGAAAGGTGTGCAGTAAACCTATAAAAACAATGGTTACTTTTGTAATACAGAAGTCTTTCTTTCTGCACTTTAGATCAAGGCATGGAAGAAATATCTTTCGTGGACAATGTAATATTTTCTATAAGTTGCCCATGTCATGAGAAATACTGCATCAAGAACGCGTTTTAATTTTTTTTATTTTATACTATTTTTTTAAGTATCAATTTTTCCACTCTAGTTTAAGTTAATACCTAAATTTGGAAGATTATGTTAGCTGACAGCGGTACTGATATTTCTTTTTGTTGTTAGTGACTAGTAATTGAATGCAATTTAGAATATATACACACATAGCTTTACAAAGTTTAGCCTAAAGGCACTACTAATGGTAGAATGCTTGAATACGTGCTAGAGTATTATATTTAGTAATAAACATACAGAATTAGCCAATATCACAGCTTAAAAAAATAAAGACAAAATCGCACACTTTTCTATAGTAAGATTTCATAATTGCCATTAAAGATATGGTGAGATAAGTATTAAAAAATTTTAAATGTCAATTGCCCAGTAATGGGTAATTAAAAAGAAAGTATAGTTTTTAAGAGGAAAAGGTAAGGGTATAGAGGGTCAAAAATAGGTCACTTGTATAAAACGTTGTAGTTTAATTTATATAAAACTACCATAATTAAAAAGAAAAAAAAAACTAAACACAGTTGGAGCTTGTTTCAAATGACTGCACACTAAATCTTGCCATCCATCAGTGCCGTACACTAAGTCCACCTAAAATGAAGTAAACCTCTATCTTTATAGTGCTTCTTTTTAACTCCGTCTCCCAAATATCTTATTTACAGATGTTTTCATTGTATATAGTAAACACATGGCTATAAGATGTCAGCTTGGCTTGAATTTACATGCCATACAGTTTAGCATTTACATCCTACAGTGAGTGTATGGGTGGCATAAACTGAGCAACTGGTGAAGTAGCCCCTGAGCGTGTTGTTAGCAGATTTGTTGTGCATCGGGTCTACCAGGATCTCCCCTTTCACCACTTCCATCTCTTGCAGCATCTGCCTTCTTCCTGAAGAAGAATAATGTTACATTTCAACCCAAAGATGAGCTCCCCTGCTTGGCTGAAACATCTTGTTTACATATAGAGATGCACGTAGTTATCTGTAGGGGGTGAAACTGTGCCTGACAGTGTCTGCGAGTTGTCATGTTTCTTGTTTGGGGTTTTTGTAAACACTCCTCTGAGTCTTTCAAATACATCCAATAGCTGCAATAAAAATCATTTGTTCAAACAATGTATTCTGAAACTGCATCCACAATAAATGGAATATTTCCATCAGCAGCCCCCTGTTTATTAATGAGTAGAAAAGAGCCAGTTGTTGTGACTGGGATAGGAATGGTGCCAAGGCTGTCTAAAACACAGTATCATTGCAAATAACCTTGAAGCACGTCTCTCCTGATGTACTCTCCTGCACCAGACAGCCAAGTTGTAAAATCAGCAGCTTTAACCTACATATTCTTAAGGAAAAAAAAAAATTAAATCTTAATTGTCAAGCCTATGGGTACAAGACAGGAGCTGTGCATCGTCCAGAAGTCAGCATGCTCAACGAAGTAGATTCTGACCTAGCAGCACAGCTGTCTGCTTTTCTGCTTTGAAAAATGTTTTCTGTGTGAGAGCCATCGCATTTCTTCTGTCTGCCTCAGTGGGATGTCCTTCCAGGCTTGGATGATCATGGAGACCAAGCCTGGGGAGCTGCTGGCTTTGCTGTTGTCCTCCTATCTGCTTCATTTTGCTCTAACGGCAGCACAGCATGTGATGCCTTGCTCTAATCAGGTCATGGTCATCTGAAAGAGGCTGCTCTAACCAGGTCATGGTCACCTGAAAGAGGCCCCCCAGCCTGCCGCCAGCTCCACGGGAAGCACTGCGAAGGCCGCAGCAAGCACAGCTTTCTGAACTGCTGGGGGAGGAATAATCGGATGCTGCCTCATTTCACCTGGAAAGAGCTTGTACGCTTCATACTCTCCAACTACGTTGCTACGCTTCTCTGCAATCTTTGCTGAAGTGACGTTTGTCCTTGTCAATATAGGTAAGTTTCTTTTGCTCCTGGTTATTGCCTTTTCTGCGAGCATGGAAGTGTGCTGGGCACAACCGGTTTTACTTCTAGGAAATACCGTAAAGCTGCCATGGTTTGTTCCCACCAGCTGGCACCACCTCCTGGTAGAATTCACCAAAGCCAAATCCCGGCGGCTGAGTCAGCAGTGCTGCAAGTTATTTTGGTGTTTCGATACCATTACGAGGTGATGATTTTGTGGATGATACCAGATTGTTACCTTAGCTTCTGGCCATGCTTTCCTGCAGCTCACTCGGCATCCCAGCCAGACTTTCTCTTATCAGTGTGCAGAATGCCCCAAAACAGCCTTTCTCAAGCCTGCCTGTGCTTTGACCTAGCACTACCCATCTGAAAATACTTTAAAGCAACTGTGAGTCTACCTCAGGGTTTGTGTGGTGTTTTTAAAGAGAAGTTTTTCTATGTTTTTGTTAGATAAAGCCAACACTCATCTGGATATGTTGTTCTGAATGCTGCCAGCAGAGTTGCAAAAAACTAGTTTTGTGTCTGAGACTTCCAGAGCAAGTCAGTCTGAATTTGTAGGTAGCCCTTCTGTTTGGCTGAGTGGATTGTGATGTGTGTTATCGCTGCATCTGATGCTGTCTTCAACTTTTCACCACTAATCACGTAAGAGTTCAGTTTCTAGGTGTTCAGAGGGAGGGCTACATGAGGTAATGGGTACAACTTCATTCTTTGGGTTCTAGCTAGAGCACGATCCTGTTTGATGCATAAGCCACAAAGTAGTCTCTATGTATTGTCCTTGTACAGGAATTATAGAAGCTCATTTCTATCTGTATTAAGAGTTAAAAAACAGACTTTGGGCATGTTTTCATAACTAATTGTATGAAACAATGTAAGCATTACACTAAGTTTTGTTGTTATTCAAACTTTCTTCATATAAAATTTTAAAGCAGTACAGATTCACACTATAAAAATCACAACTATGTAAAAAGCAAAGTAATTAAAGAAAACATTCTTTGACAGCAACTCTTGAGCCAGTATGGCTGACTGCACTGGAAATAATATTTTTTGTTAAACATGTCTTTAATTATGGAAAAGAAGAAAAAAGGAAAAGAAGAGACATTGTCTTTTTATTATTAATCAAAACCAGATTTCTGCTAAGCATCTTTACAGAAGACCCATCCCTATTGATGCATTCTTACACCAGCTAGTTGTCTCCTCCTCAAAAAGGAGGACAAGTAACTGCTCGCAATGATTGTCAAGTTCAGAAGAAGAAATCAAGACCAAGCTACTGAGTACATCTTCTAATGTGGAAGGAGTTAACACGGAGGTCTTGCAGAAACCACTGGCATTAATATTCTGCTTTGAATGGGTAGTCCTTGTGATTGACAGCTCTGAGAAGAGAAAGAACTGGTTATTTAAGTATTGTAGAAAGTATCTTCAGCGGCATTTCCCTACTGCAGTCTTCCTCCCCCCTGCCAAGGTACTCAAGTTTTGCTGCTGTCATTAGTATGAACACAGGCTTGTGAGCAAGCATGTGCAACACTGAGATGCTGAAGGGAATGCCCTGAATGCATCTCCCTCCTGACATCAGTTCCAGGACATGTCTCATTACCTGGGGCTCCAGTCTTAAGATACGAGCTCTCCCTGGTTTTGGTCTTATATATTTTCAAGATATGGGGGATGAAAATGCAGGTAAAGATAGGCTTAGTGCACTGTAAGGATAATAAAGAACATACTGTAGCGCTGGAACTGCCCTCCAGTTCCTGTTAAAGCTGAGGATGCTGTCCATCTCATTTTTAGACAGTTCAAAGTCAAACACCTAACAGGAGAAAAAAAAAAAAAAAGCAAGCCCTTTTTACTTACGTTCATGAATAGTTAGCTACTAAGTCTGCTCCATGCATTTACGACTTGGTAGGAACCTACTGCATCCAGACTAAGCATAGTTAAGAAATCCTCTTATTTCTCAGCCAAATACCAATTTACTCTTGAAGTAGCCAAGATAGTCCTTTTCTCTCTGAGGTGCTGTTCACAGCAATGTCTTACAGTTCTGGGTGGCTGAATGCAAACACCACTGCAATTTGCATTGTAATGCACAGACAGAAAACTTAAGGTACTAAGGATGGATTACTCGATGTGTTACAAACACTGGAACTAGCAATAAATACTTCTGCTACAACAGAGGACTACTGGGTACCGACTGCAAATAGTTGTCTCACAGTTTACCATCTAAGAATCCCTGCTGGTGGTTCATAGGAGAACTCAGCGCAAAATGCGGCAGCGTGAATTGGAAGCAACACCGAGATGTCACGCAAGATGCCAGGCCTCATGAGCAAACATCCAGCGGAACCTCCCTGCCAAGTGGAACCACGGCCTCAACACGAGACATAAAACCATAACAGGTCTGGTGTTGACAATTTTTTTCTTTACACCCTAAAGAGGGACTCACTAAGCCTCTCCCAGAGGGAAAGTCCAAACCTGGGATTTCCCTTCCAGGGCAGCAGAGCTTGGACCACCCTGGTGTAACCCATTTCTCTCCTGGCAGGAACAAAATGCTTTTTCCCAGAGAACAAGTGTGGACTTTAGTTAGGTAGTGCTGAGCCCCAGTCTTTAGATCTCTGTGCTCCCCTTCCATAGCCACTTAGGTGCTGCCTGGAAACACGGAGGAGATGTGGGTGTGGGTGCCTATCCTGTGTGAAGAGGTGGCAGCAGTCCCAATGGAAACTTCACCTTGATGTTTTCCTCAAGACGCTGTGGTTTGTCAGACTTGGGAATGACAATCATGTCTCTTTGGATAAGAAACCGGATCAGAACCTAAGAAAGGGCAAGGAGGAGCATGAACACAGGGGTACCAAGAAATCTGTCAAATGCATCTTGTGTTCTCTCTTCCCTCCCCCTCACCCCCAGCCCCCTCCCCGCACAAACCAATTTCTCTTTCTACAACCATGTTCACTCTTTGGAAGATTCTACTGGTTTGCACACAGGAGTTTGATGTGCCAGCATTTGCTTGCAGTCTATTGACAAATTATAAATTGTTTCTGGCCTATGTTTTTCTAAATCCTAGGTTCTCCAGGATTTGTTTAGTTTTCACTTAGGGTGGGGAGGGGGGAGAAAAATGATGATGCTTCTGGCTTGTGTTATACGGGTGCTCAGACCAAATGAGCATAATGATACTGCAGATTATGTTGGGCCCACAGGTAAGTACCTCACCTAGGTTAAGCTTTCTGGAGTCCTTAAAAGGAAAAAACATAGATTTAAGAAGTTTTCCTCCCTCAGAAGAGGGCTGTTGCATGCAATTTCTTTGTCATGCTCTGCCTGTCCCACAATATGACTATGGCTGATTGCTCGTGAACACGTGGGTTTGTTGGAAGTGCAGTTTCTGCACACCCTGTGCAAGAACTCCTTTGTGTGACTAGCACAAGAAAAAAAAATTTGTCTAGAATAATCAAGCAGCTTTCAATGATCCTTTGTGAATACGAGCAAACAGGGAGCAATCAAACAGGTCTGCAAATTATAGGGCTTCTCTGAAGAATAACTTGGCTAACGTAGCTGGAGAAAGGAGTAACACGTTGGTTTGATGATTTTTAAGTAAACTTCAGAGGAAAGGAGTTCTCAGGGAGCAAGTGCTTCTCTCTGGGAGCAGAAGTAATCTCTCTAGGAAGGGGGACACCTGAGCTAAGCACGTACTGCTGCTGATCAGACCCCTCTGGAGCTCAGCACTCAAGACCTCTTAGAAAATACCTGATAATTAGTATGAGTGCTGGTAAGAACCGGGGCAGCATGAAGAGTCAAGTGCAGCTCAACCCCTTGATAACATACCTTTAGAGAAAGCAGCATCTGCTAAGACTGGCCATCAGCTTGTTAAAATGTCTGAGGAGGAGGAATAGTTTGCCCCGACAACCCCACTTACCTGGGCAGGGGTTTTATGATGTCTAACTGCAATCTCTTTAATCTTGGGATCATCCAGCAGCGCTGGTTCCCCTGGCTTGGCCCTATTATGAACAAAAACCAGGATATTATGGTAGAAAGGTTTTAGCTTCCCTGCAGGAAAAATGTACGAAATAATCTGCAACAAAGCCACACCACTTTTCTCATTATACCTGCATTAATTACGTCATTTGCCACAAAGATTCAAGTTGCAAATGCATTGTTTTGTATACAGAAAGGCTGCAATGCTTTTTTACCATGGGCGGTTAGGAGAGCCAAGAGGGCTGTACGCAGTCACAGCAATCCCTTTGGATTGGCAGTACTTGATCAGCTTTTCCTGTGTTAGGTAGGGGTGACATTCGATCTGCAAGCACAGAAACATGGTGGTTGGCGCAGAGGCAGACAGCACTGAGCTCCAGACCATAACTAACATTTTAATTCCTCTTTGGTCACAGAAAATGTGAAGAAAGAGACTCCAAATATCATGATCAGAATCTGTCTTATAAAAAAGTTATTCGTGTCACAGCAATACCTGGAGGCCTGGCACGCAGAATAGGGCTTCCTCATGCTACGTATTATGCAAAGATAGGGAGAAATAGATGAGAAGAGTGAAGGTATTATCTGTATCGGGAATTGGGGAAATCAGTCTTCCTGGACTACTGGAGAGCAGGATTGCATCTTCAGAGGGCAGCTCAGAATACCTGAAGTTCAGTTTCTGCTCCAAGTCACCCAGTCTCTCCTCAAGGAGTCCCCCAGACTCCTGAAGAAGCCTGGGGAGACGAGCTTTGCTAGGTTAGCTCAGATCATGTTGCCACCAGCATTCAGGCAAGATGTCCTTCAACTAGAAACAACAGGAGCCTACACAGGGATGCTGCTCAACTTGCCACAAGCCATAGCATGACCACAGGGCTATGTCTATACTGCATGCATAACGTGGCACTATGCACACACCCGGCTGTTTCTAAATGCTATAGCTTTGCTACCAGGCATGGTGACACGAAATCCATGTACAGTAGTTTACTTAGACCTGAGCTAGATCAGGCAACTACTGTAATGACAGTGTGTGGCACAGGCACACCCATGGAAACGCAAACTGGAGTCAAAGCCTAAAGTTCTTTAAAGTATCAAAGTAGGTGCAGCTTTTAACATGGGGATAGCTGGGTCTATTCCCACCAGAACTTTATGACCCCCAGTAAAATATTCCCAAGTCCTATGCCCCTCTGGTGCTAAGCCTGGCCAGTGTACACACTGGCCCCGAGCCCAGCACAGGCAGCACCATGCCTGCATGGAACCCAGTGTGGGGATTTCCCTGGATATTCCCACGCCAGCAGAGATGGGCATTCAGGACCCTCAGCCAAGGATAAAGAAGTCGCGTATGGAAGAAAGTCAGAAGGTCCTGATGCCCCTGCTGTCCTGTGATTTCATTCATGAGGTACGTGGTGAGAATTTGTTATACAATTGTACACTTCAACCCTCCTTTTCCTAACGAAGTTTAGTGAAATGGTTTATGCTGAAAAATAAATAAGCCCAGTGAATGTGTTAGAGCATTCCTGTAGATTCGTATGCCTGTGCAGTTGTTTGCAGTGGGGTTTTTGCTGGTTATCCCAGGGCTGGCAGAAATGGGCCTGTGGCAACTTGGGCTGTGACACTGGGAGTGCAAAAGATGACATGTAGCAGAAAGTCACAAGGGCTTACATAAGGTAATGGACATTTTTACTTTTTTGAAATGTCTAAAAATGAAATATCCTCATCTGTTTCATATTACTGTGATATGAAGAATCTATACTGTTTTCTATGGTATTGCTCTCAAATCTCCACTACATACACACAAGTCTACAAAAAGTTTCTGTTGAGATCCCTGTCAGCTAAAAACCATCAACACTGACACCGTAACAAAGCCGTGCATATTGCAGGCAGCACTGACTTGAAGGGATTTTCAGACAACTGGAGATACTTCGTGCTTTGCGAGATCTTTCTAAGGCACCAAAACTAGAGATTATGGCAGAAGTCAATTTTAATGCTGAAGTGTAGGAAGAATATATTTAGGAATATTCCAAGGTTATTTGACATTAATGGAAAGAAAAATCTTACCTGGTTATTTACCGGCTTGTATTTTAGTCCTGGCTTGTTCAAGATTCTTTCAATCTGCTCATGGTTAAAGTTGGAGATACCAATGGCTTTTACCAGACCACAGTCCACCAGCTCTTCCATGGCCTAATGAGCAAGGACAAACTACGTGTATTTATAAGGTGGTGTTACTGTCAACTACACTTTTTTATTTCCCTAAAGCTAGTGACAAACCAACAAACAACCCACACTAGATTAAACAATGGTATCTCAAATTAAAAAAAAAAAAAAAAAATCTTTGCACCCTGTATTATTTGTATGCTTTATGTCCTGTTGCAGATGGGAAAGTAATATAAAAAGAACGGCTTGGCCAATGTTTTTGTAATGGGAAGCAAAATCTTTTGCTTTGGCTTCTTTGGGGGTTATTTTACCAGGGCTAAAAAAACAAGGGAGAGCCCTCCACACCCTCCTATGCCAACACACTACCTCTGAGTTGGCAGAACACAGAAGGGAGGATGTATGCTTAAACTCAGTCATCGCAAAATACTTTCCTGTGACTGTAATCTGCTATGGTAGAGAAAACTATTCATTCACAGAGCTGCAGCATCACAGAGGCGCAGGTAGCAGGAGGAGACACTGAATCCTCTCAGTCCATAAGGAACGGAGGATTAAAGGACAGCCTGAGATGCTGATGCCCAGCGCTGAAAAGTGCGAGAATTCCCTGTCTGTATGAAACACCCAGAAAATAAACAGCCACACCTAGATTAATCTACGCTTCAGTTCTACCATTGTGCGTGTTCAAATACCATTTTAGTGACAGCACCTACAGTGCTGATAGTTTCCTACTCTTTAGTCTTATTAAAGACCTCCCCCTCTTGCTTCGCAAAACAAGAGGTAGCAGCAGCTCTGCTTGTTCTGGTCATGAAATACACCTTTGTGTGACTATCCTCGTACCCAAACCTGTCCCTTGATTTCACCAGGCATGCAGATCTCTGCTCTATCTTTAGTGCTGACACCTGCTCAAAAAAGCAGACATCAACTTACCTCCCATGTGTCCAGAAAATTGGTGTCGCTGGGGATACTCATACCCTTGTCATCCACAGGATGCAGTTCTTCACCAGCCTGTTATTTCAAGGCAGATAATACACAGAATTTTTTTAAGAGTTTAATTTCCTACTGTTTACTAGCGCTTCTGACTGGAATTATAGGCAGCAGGTTATTTAAACATACTGCATACTTAAAAATTATACATGGTCTTCAGGCATCAAAGGCCCCCCCCTTTTGGATGAGGGCCGTATTTCTACAAATCATTCCCCACATTTAAAGAGTGGGGATTAGTAGCAATTCTGTGAGTAACTTCGACAGGTCTAGCGAGAAGGGAACAGACACCTCCCTGCCTTTATTCTAGAGTTTTTATTTATTTGACGCAGATGTAGACTGTGGAAGGAAAGGCAGCACGCTTTTTCTGCGCTGTGCTGCTTTTTCGCTGTTAGTTACTCCATATCAAGCCAACATCTCCAGAACCCAAAGATGTTCACACTGTCCCAGCCCAGCAGAAGGCCATGATCCCAAAGGGCACCACTGTGTGTTGGCTACAGCTTCTCTGAAGACCCAGTGGGCTCATTAGCAGTGGTCATACCTATGACTATCTCGCTCCAAAAGAGATGGAAAGCCAGACCCACGCACTAAAACATACCGCTACCAAGTCAGTGACTGAATGCTTGCTGCCACCAGGTTCAGGGAAGTGCCAAATGAACCACAGCACATCCCAGCTGCACAGTGAAGATGGCCACAGCATAAATGAGAGAACACACCATGTTTCTAGCCTGATAAGGAGAAGACAAATGTAGAACAGGACTACCTTGAATCCCATAGGAAAGTGCATCAGGTAGAGGTCAAGGTAGTCTAGTTGCAGCGCAGTGAGGCTCTTCTTGCATGCTACCTTAACCAGGGACCTCTCGTGAAACGTGTTCCACAACTGCGGGAAGAAACCAAGCCCGACCGTGACTGTACAGCTTCCACCGTCCAGACCAGGGGACAGCAACTTCTCCCTTGGTGGTCTGGGAGGACAACTCCCTCCCCGTCTCCCCAGTGCACAGTGAAGACAAGGATGCCAATATTTTAGTGGTAAGGTAGGACAAACATACCACAAGTAAGAGACTCAGCAGTGAAGGTGGACAATCAGTATTCCTACCTTAGAAAAGAGAGTCTCAGAACTAAATGTAACACCCTGCCAAGTGTATCTGACACAAAGCTATTAGCATTACAGCTTTTTTTTTTCAGCCTAAATTTTGAACCTTGAGCATCTTGTAGCTACCCTCTTTCTGTCCCTTTTATCTGGCCACTGTGACAATTGTTGTGAATTTTGCTAATTTTTAAAATGAAATTTCACATCTTTTAAATTGAAGAACTTGCAAGTATTATTCAAATCAAAATCTATTCTTAGAAAAAAAAAGAATATGTGGAGAAGCTTAGTTATGCTCAGTATTTTCTGGTTTTGCTGGTGCAAACATTGAGTCAGAAGTTTCTTTAGTTGAAGTGTTCTGAAGTTTTGGTAAAGAGCATTGCTGAGATAAGCGGATGAGATGAAGGAATGGAGTAAATACACAGAAAATACTTTAGGCTGCAGTCCCATACTTTAATTTGTGTTTCCTTGCAGGCTTACATTTTGTACATGAGACCATTTTCAAATGTCTTGCAAACCAGCAAGTAGCACAGCACCTCTGAGTTCAGACATCTGCCTTGCCTTTTTTTTGCTTCTGATCTTTCTAGGGTGCGTGCAGATGAACCTTCGGTATAGTTAAGTGACTGAACAGATGCAAGGAAATCATTAGATCAGCAACGCTATCTTTCAAAAGTTGTCAGTGGTTCCTTAGGTAAAGCTCAGTCCAAATTGCAAATAAAGGATGGAATTTATAGCACGCAACAAGACAATCATGAAACGAACATCGCAGAAGGGACTAAGTCTTTAGGTTACTTTACAGATGCAACAGGGGTTTCTCTTTGAGAAAAGCTAAATGCCCCAATAATCCTGCATCCTTGTACCTTACTGACAATGAAGAGGTCTTCCCGTTTCACAGCCCCCTCCTTGATCTTCTGCTGGACCGCATTCCCTATTTCATTTTCATTCCGGTAGAAATAGGCGCAGTCCAAGAGGCGGTAGCCCGCGTCGATAGCAAACTTCACCGCCTCTTCCACCTTTCCTGGGGGAGCCTGAAAGCAAAACACCACCAAACCATCAGCTCTTCCGCGGCCTGCCAGCGCCTGCTCCCCAAAGCCTCCCCTTCCCAGCCTCGCCCCCCGCCTTTCAGCTGAGCGGCCACTTCCCAAGCAAAGGGCGTTATGGTAGGGACAGGGGACAGAGCCGAGAAGGGCTGGTTTCTGCAGGTCCCCTGGACCCTGCCGCTTCCAGGAGCGTCACGCCCAGCACCGTTCCCCCGCAGCTCTGCCCGTTCGCCCTCCCCACGCAGGGAGTCCCGCGCCGCGGCCGGCACCCCGTCCCAGGGCTGCCAGCCCTCCGAAATCGACTGCTGGGGTGTTTGGTGTCGGTTTTTGTTTTTTTTCGCTTCCCCTCCTCTTTCTTTCCCCTTCTTGCACCTTCTTCGGGCCCTATTTCATTTTTTTTTCCTTTTTTTTGCTTTGTTTTTTTTTTTTTTTTTTTTTTTT
>Ga0065711_1001344_pt1 | contig 82082 bp, 44 predicted proteins | sample Hoacrofraction12_FD_59098 | JGI IMG/M metagenome (GOLD analysis project Ga0065711, IMG submission 59098) | Hoatzin crop microbial communities from Cojedes, Venezuela - Epithelial fraction 12 v2 (version 2) | ecosystem: Host-associated > Birds > Digestive system > Esophagus > Crop | place...
GGTTGTGGAGTCTCCTTCTCTGGAGATATTCAAGACCCAGCTGGACAAGGTCCTCTACAGCCTACTGTAGGTGACCCTGCTTCGGCAGGAGGGTTGGACTAGATGACCCACAGAGGTCCCTTCCAACCCCTACCATGCTGGGATTCTGTGATTCTGTGTCAGGTCTGGTATGAGTCGGAGAGCTCTTCGTGAGACAGTGCTGGCTTGGGTTTTTGGGATGGCATTGAGTAGGTGCCTCTTATTTTCCTGCAATGAGGACTGCAAAAGGCATGTAAAAGGGCTTTCATGAAGACTGTGTAACCTCTTTGGTCTGGGGGGACAGGAGTGTGCCTAGTATGTCTAATGTTTGTAGCAGGCTTAAACGAGTACTGAAGTGTGTGAGTTTAATTTCTTTGTCGGACACCATTTTTAGGTCAGGACCCGTACTGCCTCCAGATCCGATCCAGAATTCAGTTCCATGTAAATACTTCCAGTCTTCCTCCTGTCTCGCAGTTTGAGCTGAAGTATTGAGTTTACTTTACTGAATCACAAAACTGTTCATAATCTTGTAACAAACTGACGAAAATATGTCACTAGCAGCCGCTATAGAAAGAGGTCAGAGAGATTTTTCTCCTTAGAATGGAACCAGTGTGTGCATGCAGACTCCTCCTTACCAGAAGGACATGTTCCAGGAGTTCCAGGTATCCCAGGGTGCATTCTGTTCCAAACCGCAGGGCTCGCTCTCGAACTTCTTCGCTCACATCTGGGTGATACGATGCTTGCTGAGGAGGCAAAACAACGTTAGTATGCCAAAACTGCACCTGATAGAGGAGGTCAACACAGAAGATAAGGGAAAGAGAAAGGAAGAGATTTTTCATAACCTGCAAATGACATTTGAGCTTGAGGGCCAGCCGTTTCTGTTGTAAACAGGTGTAAGCAGACTGCGCTGGAAGAGCAGAGAGCTCCAGGTCTGAGAATGGCTTTGGGAACACTTGTCCTTTTATCAGCACATCCTCCTGTATGGGTACGTATCTGCCCTTCCTCAGGTATTGTCAGCAGCAGTACTGCTTCCTTCTGCCACTTGAGAACAAATAGAGAAACCCCTGAAAAACCCTCCGAAAATAGAGGAGGATTTATGATTTCTTCTAATGAAAATATATCACTTGGAAAACTTCTTGGAGCTGGAATGGGCTCTTGGGTTGCATATCTACTGTTCTGCACTGCAAAGGTTATGCTATTGTGGCTCTTTTTTACCAACACTAACAAAAATCAAAATTGTAAGTGTAGTTTTGCCACCCAGAAACGGCTGTTTACATTTTACAGGTTAGAAATGTACTAAAACATTCTTTTTTTATTGCAAGCCAGTACAGCCTACCATCATGGAATGAAAGCAGGAATGGCCATCTGGTTTAGAGACCAAAGCATCAGGCTGGCCTCAAAAGTGTTTGGGCCAAGCAGACGTCAACCATGCGCCCACAGCTTGGGTCAAATGTGGGGGTCTCACTTTTCCTTCTCCGTTCCACAAGATAAAGACAACAGTTTGCTCCTTATAGCAAGTTTTGCAGATGGCAGATGAAAATTGCTATGGAAGTGCCAGGATATCATTATCCTACACAAGAGAGGCAAACCCCAAACCAACCAACCCACCCAGCCAAAAAAAGCGTTAGCTGCTTTTTGTTATCGGGCAACACGTTGTAAGTAAAAGCTGATTAATGGCGTTAGCTTGGCATCAGGATTTAACAGAGCAACAGGCAGTGCTGGAACCATCTGTTCAAATACAGAGAAGCAGCAGCAGTCAGTTCTTTGACTTCTTACGGATTTCCGCAAAGTATAATGCCTGACATCTGACACAAGCCTGACTAGTGCAACCATTCTTACTTCAGTAGAAAGTGAAAACTGCAGCCTCTTCAAGCCTTGTATTTTCTAAAATAAACTTCTAGAGAACTATTTTTCTCGAACAGAAGTGCTAGCTGTGGACAAGTGAAACTTCCTAAAAATCTTTAAAACTAGCATTTCTTCTCACAGTGCACCTCCTCCCTCCCCTGCAGCCTCCTGTCTTCCACTGGAATGAGGGACCATCTTGATCATTTTTAGCCTGTCCCACCGCCTGCAGCGGGGCTGGAGCTGGTCTGGGGGCTCCATCTGCTGGGAAGGTCCACGGCAGCCAAGCACAGTGCCGGCACTCAGCAGCCACCCTCAGCTCATGTCAACAAATAATCTCAAGGGAAAGGAGATAGGAGGGAACAGGAGGGGATTTTCCCAATCTTCAGCATACTTCAAACAAGTTCCAGAGGGCCAAAGAATCCAGAGCAGCTTGTTTTTGATTTTCAAACAGGGCAGAAGGGTTCCCCAGTGTTTCATCTGAACACACTGTAAGCACCCTAATATGCCTCTTCTGCACTTCAATATTATTACTGTTATACATGCAATTAGAGCAAACATCTGTAGGACAGAAATATAAACTTCCTTTTATGCTTTGCATACATAACCAAGACTGATATCAGAATATTTTGGGAGCGTTTTTAAGGTTCAATGTGTCTTAAAACAAGCCATATACTTCAGAGCAGTCTAAAGAGGTGATAAAGTCATTTTAAGACACTTTTCTAACACAGAAACATCCCAACAGCAATCTCACTACACCAGTTAGGAATTGCAACAGAAATGTTTACTTTTCCAGCCTCACACAGAAAGTGCCTCAAGCTGAAACATGCGTCCGAAGAACCAGAATACACACTCATTTCCTCCTGCCGAGGCTTCTGTTCACTGTCAGAAAGCCCTCGCTTTCTCTTAACGTGCTTTCAAAACAGGAAGGCAGTAAGCACTGCTTGGCGCTAGCACTACAACTTGTAGCCCATCAGCACTGATGAATAACTTGTGGAGGTAAAATGTACTGAGATGCTTAGAGTCAAAAAAAACCCAGTCTTGTTTGAAGGAACCTGGAGAATTCACAGGGTCCCACCTCCTGCCTAAAGCCGGGTCAACATTAAATGCAGACCAGACCACTTCGGTCTTTGAAACCTCTGAAGACAGAGATTTTGTGTCCTATTTAGGCCCCTGTCCCAATATTTAATTATCCCTGCAGCAGAACAATCGGAAGTTCCTGTGCTTGGATTTGACCGTTGTGTTTCGTTCCCCTGCCACGCCCCTTGAGTAGGTAGCTGGACGCTGTCTCCTTGCAGCAATCTCGCGGCAGGTTTGAGAGGGCTGCCGTGAGGTCCCCCTCCAGCCACCTCTCCTCCAGGCTGAGCAGCAGTTCTTGAGGGTCTCCTCACAGGGCCTGTGCTCCAGCCCCCACCACCCATGTGGGCTCTGCTGAGCTCCCTCCAGTGTATGCGGTGCCCTTCTGGGGAGCCCAAAGCGGGACACCGCATTCTAGGTGCAGTCTAGTGAGTGCTGAGAAAAGGTGAATAATCGTTTCCCTCAGTCTGCTGGCTGCATAACCATCAAAGTCATTACTCACATCAATCATTGGCTATGCTTTTGACAGACCTTCCGTACCTGTTTCTTCTCCCACAGCAATCATTAAAAATAGTGATATTATGTACAGGTTACTTACTGCATAGTCATTGTTTTACACAAATAGGTAATAAAGACAGAAACTGTTATTATCTTAGGGCCTGCTCTAACCTTCAGTAAATGTAATTACAGTGTTTCCACTGACTTTAATGAGAGTTGTCTTGGTTGATTACATGCCACAGTAATCAACCTCATTGTCTTTTGAAATGGCATCTACTTGTAAGCGTAGAATTAGTAATGACCACTGCAAATTCACGTATAGCAGAACAAGCACAAGCATATATATAACTGCTAAGAAGTACAATCCCTTATACTACTTGCTTTAGGCAGCTGGCAATGAAATAGAACTTAAATTCAAATTCCTGACACCAGGAATATATGATTCTACCATAGCTCATACATATGCACCGGTCTCAGCTGACAGGACATCAAAATCCGATTCTTTGTCAGTGCTTATTGTACAGACTAGCTCAACCACACTGGAAGCCCCTCCAGTAAGTGTCACATCACAAAAAACAAGTTGCACTGCATTGCACAGCTTTGACGGCATAGCGAGGCTAAGACTGCTGGTTCCTACCCCTAAAATTCAAGGGAAGTGGCTTATCATGGAAATGCCTTGTACAGTAATCAATTTGTAGAAGTTAATGGCATAGGATTTCTAAGTCTCTGAGCAAAATTTGTAGAAACATAATTTTCTAAATAAAGTCTGGTACAAACTGTTTATTTCAAAAGCTTTGTTAAATGACATGGCTATTTTGTCACACATTTTAGATTGTGCATAAAAATTAGTATTCCTGGAGACTTCTGTTTGGCCAGTAACCGCTCTTGATTTTAGGACAGATAGACAAGATGAAACTAGATCTGAAGCCTTTACTGGTTTAAACTACACTACGACAAGTTTGCTATGATGTTTGAATGCTCCTTACTAATTTAGATTGCTGCAGTCCAGTTCATAGAGGAGTCAACTGTCTGAGAATGGCTCCTTGCCAGCATGAGTAAAATGATTCCCAGCCATTTCCCTTCTGCAGATTGCTTTCTTTGTGAAGGTAATGCCCTGGGAGGGCACGAATGCTTTTCCAGCATCCCAGACCTCCGTTGTTCAGTTTGCAGGAAGTTTCATCCTGCCGGCCGCTAGTAACGTGTGAACTCCAAGACTACTAAATTAACTGGGAGCAAACTGAAACATAAAAAGGTGAATGTTCATAACTAAATGTTCAAAATTATCTGTTGGGCTGTATATTGTGCATGAGAGTGTTTATAACACTTTTGAAAACAAGAGATTCTGTTGCTGAGAATTTGCTACCTGTTTGGAGAAATCGAAACAAAAATGTGTCTGCACTAACCACTTCCAAATGACAAAGGATGTTTAGTGCGTCTCAGCATCTGAATTGCTGCCTGAATTGATTTGTTAGAATGTTGCACAACTATGAACTGTTCTCAGCCTCCCTCAGAAGTTTCAATTAACTGGATTGTGCTTAAGACATACTAGGCTACATTCTCCTATGCAAATCAGAGCTGCTATTTCGTTGACCTTCTACATTTATGAAGTGGAGCAGACAGAATCAAAATTTGAAGGATGCCAAGTGGTCAAGAACTGTCAGACACTAAAAACCCTGTCAGAAAACTGAGTCAAAACAAAAAGTTTCATTCAATAGTTTTGTATAAATCCAGTTTGAAGTTACATTAGAACTTGCACTTTTGTACGAGGATCATTTTAAAAACAAAATTAACCCTTCCACCTGGGCAATATGAGGCTAAATATTAATCTGGGACTGACGTAGGCAGTTTGGATTTGACCATATACTGAAAATCAGATACCTCAGAGAGCACCATTATTTTACTGTCATCTTCCATACATGTAAAGGCAAAAGTAATACAATTCACAGGAAAAGGCACTTTTGTGTTACTACTGAAAACCAAGAGGAATGAGGTCTTTACAATCTCCCTTTTTTTTTTTTAAGCCTTTTTTATCTTTATCATCAGAACAAAGCCAAATGGCTTAATAACCATTTATATGACATATACTTTCCCCCCAGTTTTGCAGGTCAGTGCTTGAAAATTGTCTAGCTCAAGCAATTGTAGAAAACAGGGTACCAATATTTTTAGTGCAAAGGCAAAAGATATTTTTGAAAAGCACAGAAAAAACTGAGCAAACCTACCGGTTTGGTTAGGGAGGAAAGGGCTACTACAAATAGACCCAAGTGATTCCTTTCACCATTCCTTTCACTGTTCCTAGAAACACTGAAATCAGATTTGTGACCCCAGGATTATCCATATATTTTACTGCTTGCACAGGCTGTTTGTCTTCCAGTTTAACAGGAGAGCGAAAACTAGGAAATTTCAGGTCAAATAAAACTTCCTTTTCACAAAAAAAAAAAGTCAATATTAGTACTGCTTCTTTTTTTTGTGCACAGCACAAAAAAAAAAATCCTTTCTGAGAAAGATGTCCCCTTAAAATTATCATAACCATTAACTTTCTCATCTGAAAAGCAGAGCAGTAATACAAGGAAAACTGAACAGAAACTATAACATTCAAGGGATTTAGAGACACACACACAGGAAAAAGTCAGTCTTAGGCAAGGAAGTGAATCTTTACCTTACATGCTGTTAGCATGTCAGCTACTGCTTTGCGGCTCAGATTTGCTGTAGCAATCACATCCTCCTGTCTGCATGAGTTCCCAGCCGCAACAGCTTTGGCAGTTGCCATGGTGATTCCTTTTGTCATCCGGATTGATTCTTCAGGTGATGATGTCTTTTCTGGAACCTCGCTGGACTGAAACACCTAAAAGTGAAAGCAGGAGGAAAGCCTGATACCGTTCAAGTCAAAGCAGCACAACCATGAATGAGACAGTGACTGGAAGCAGCCTTGCACAGCATGAAATTAGAAACATATTCGGAGTACTTGACTGTCATTCTTGCTTGTTGTGAGCCTGTTCCTGATAAGCCTGCTCACCTCCAGACAGCAGAGAGGAACAATAAGCTGAGGGAAGCAGACAAAAAAGATTAACCCATTCATCTCATCTGCCATCTAACTACCTGGATGACAGTTTGTTACAGACAGCTGTTCAGACTGTTACAGGATCACTAGAATTACTATTCCTTTAATTATATTCTTTTTTCATCCTGACTGCTTCTTAGGCTGGTCTGCTCGCACAAGGAGATCCTTCCGCTGCAAAGGCTGGGCCTTACCAAGCCCTCGTTGATTGCACAGTGCAGGACAGACTGAGAACATCACTAAAATATTCAAATGTCTCTTAGAAAAGTGGAGGTGGAATGTTGTCTCTTACACTATACTTAGTTTCCCTTAGAAACCTACGGATATAATTTTGCAGGGTGAATATAGTACAAACAGTTCAAATTACTGGACAGTACACACTACTCACGAAAACTGAAATACACAAACTGTGGTCAGATGCTATTGTTAACTCCTGCTCAGACATCATATCAGATAGCAGGCTATGTATCACTGGTAGTATCATTTCATAATAAAGGAAAAACAGAAACAAGATTGAAGTGCAGGTGCAATATGGCAATGATGCTGAGGAGACATTACCAAAGCCAGGATCAAAGAGAAAGAAGGGAACAGCATTGGACTCAGAAGAGTATCTGTAGCGAAAGCTTAACCTCTAAAGCACAAAGCAGCTGTTGCTTCCAGATTTGTACATGACAGCAGCATCTCAAAGTGGGGACTGGTACTGTCTGAACACAGATGGGCTGAAGGGGCATTGTAATTGTACTTTTAGAGATGATTTGCAACAGCTAGAGGGAACCAGATTACAGCTAACGCACTGCAGAGCAGAAAGGCGTAGCTTGAGGAGGAGTGCCTGGGCTGGCTGGTGTGAATGTAAGAGCATATTGTCAAACACTGTCACATAAAGCTATTTTTTTCTGTACCGTGAGTTCCTGCTTGATGTACTCAATTGTGGCCTCAAGAGCTCTTGTCCCTCGAGTAGCTTCATCTTCTACTGCTTTAACAGTCTTCAAAAGCGATGTGACATTTGTTACCATCACCTGAAGAATAGAGAGGCGAAGACAAAAATCCGTGATTCCTTCCTCCCGTTTTTCAGAGACAGCGGGGTATGAAGCAAGGCAAATCAAGCTAGGTAGCATGAGTACTTCTAATGTGGCCTAAGAGGCTTCATGAACTGTGTTTGTTATACACCAACAACTTGCTAAATACCAACTTTCCTGTCCGCCAGTTTCTGAAACCTCCCTGTAAGTTGCAGAAATGTAGCACAACCTGCTGCAGAGTGATACCATCTTAAGTGTAATTGTTCTGGCAAAAATTTTACACAAAAATGGAAAATTCACAGCGTTTCCAGGGTAGGTCTCTCCTACAGATTGATCATGGTGGTGTCTTTTCTTCCTGCGCATCTTACACTGCAAGCTGAAAGAGATGTGAATCGAGGTACGGTATTCCTTTTGGAAATTTACCCAGTACATTCTCCACAATGAGATAAAACTCCAGGTAAGCAAGCAGACAAACACCAGCCTCACGCCCAAATGCAGATATAGAATCAGTTTTACTGTTCCCATTACAAACCCAATAGTCCTGACACAGAATAACCTAATCACTGTAGTAACTACGCCTTTCCTTTCCCCGGTATGCTGAAATACAAACGACAACTACGATGAAAAAAGAAGGGATAGAAAGGCCAGCTTCTTGACAATTATGACTTGAAACACCAAGAGCTCTTCACAGCAGGAAGAGCCAAAAAGCCACTTGTCTAGACTAGATGGGTCATTTTCAAGCAGTGCCTCAACAGTATGTCGTTATCATGCGCTCTGAAAGGGAGAGAGGCACAGATCTTACAAGTAAGGTGGGAGTGAAGAGCTTCCAGCTAAGCGAGAAGCTACCACAACACTATTATAATGGAAAAGCAGAGTAATACCACCTAGAGCTCCACATCTGGAAACCTTTTGTAGACACAATGCTAGAAGACCTTTGTGAAAGTGAATGTTGTAATACATCTCAGGTGCAGGGAAAACAAAGTACAGAGCTGTCAGAGGTATGGTGTAATCTGCGTGAGGTTTGAGCTTTGATACCTATGTGCTTCCAGAGAGAGGGGCAGAAGTCCACAGTATCCTACTGTAGAGTTATTGGAGGTTTTTCTCCCCTTTAACCCTCTCTCCCTTCCCCAGGCTGCAAGGTGTAAACTAAGGAGGTTGCATGCTTATCCTGAGCATACGTCATTATTTAGAATGTAGCAGTTAGGTACCGTTTTATACTGGATAAATATTGTTCTATAACATTATTAAAGAAGAACCTGCCCTCAGATGCCGACTTGCAAAAGAAAGAAGTTTTTCTTCATAAAGATTACAGCTCTTTCATCAAAACCACAGCAGTCATCTGACAGCCTACAAAAACCGGTAGCATCATGGAAACTCATTAGTGTCATCTTACTTTTCTGTATCATCCCAGGACAACAATGAAACAAAGGAAGAGATGAGATTTTGGGGAAACAGAAATTGCAAAAATCCAAGCTTTGCATGTCCGTCAAGCGTGATTGCAGAGATACTTTCAAATAAAATGAAAGAATAGGTTTTTACCTTGGCAGCACCTTTCAGCTGGTACATGGATGGATCATCTGCTGGTTTGCTGGCAGCTCCTTTGGTAGCACCAATGAGATCAGAAAGGGCCTTTGCAACATCCTTGATAGCATTGATCAGGACAACCTATAGGAATGAGCAACAGCCATAAGCCTTAGGCAACAAACAGCAGCCTGGATGAGGGTGTCATTTTTAGAGCACAGCTAAACAAAATCTGCTACTGGTACACGAATAGTACCACCCACCCTCTACCCCAGAAATACACACAATATTCTGGAAGAGGAAAAGCTGTGTTGATAGCTACCGTATTTCATACAACCGGTCAGAATCGATTTCCTAATTACTATTTCCTGTGAAGAAACTGAGACACTGATTGCAGGTAGGGTTTCCTTTCTCTGAGCTTCCCAACGAGCAGGTTTACTTTTCTAAATGCTCTTAATCCTTTGGGTGGAAGCAGGACAAGAGCAACAGATTGACAATAAGCTTACAATCTAATGCTACAGTTATATACCAACTCTGAAATCGCCTCCTGAAAAATCAAATGTACTTGCTATGGCTAGGTGTTAGAGGGAGACATCTTTCAGGGAAAAGCAAGTTGAAGCTCTGTAAGAGGCTACACTGAATTAAATGCTGAATAACTTGGTTGGCCTTAAACTCAGAAAAAGCCAAATCTGGAGATACTGTCTCTTAAACCCAAGCTCAAAGACAGAAGGCCTAGACAAAATACAGACACTACAATAGGCTCATTAATTATTTTAAGGTATTATTGGAATAATTGTCTCCCCCAAAACCCCTCCTCTTTTGCCCTTTCCACTACTAGAAAATCAGATGTTTTAAGTATTTTGCTGGAATTCAGAACAGTTCATTTTAAGGAAAATGTTGAAAGATGCATGAAAAATGAGAAAGCTCAGGAAAATAAAGGTGGGATAATCACTTCAAGAACTAGTAGCATTACTGTAGCATTATAAATAATAAGAAAACAGCCTCATCCCTTCATGTTTGGAGTTCACTGTAGCTTACATACAAGTGAAGTCTTTGCTTTTCCTAAAACGTTTATTTAGCTTTTGGTAGCTCAGAAGCTCTTTGACCATAGAAATAAGAGAAGAACCTGAGACACAGGACAAACTGATGTGACTCCCTGTTGTCCAACTGCCTACGTTGTGCCGCAGCTTGCAGTGTAAGACATCTGAAACTCTGTCGGACCAGGTAAAGTGAGTGTTGCAGCTATGGAAAAATGTGACAGTATCGTGTGCTAAATCTGTCAGAAATACTCCACATAGGACACATGATGCACCTGCAATTTCAAACTGGCAATATAAAAATCGCGCCAAATAAATAATTACTTGTACACAGTATCTTTAAGTACTGTATTCTCAGCTTTTACATCTAGAGAAAAAAAAAGTGTGATAAATGTTTTGCAAACGTTGCTCTTTTATGGAAATCCTTCTGTTTAAAAAAAAAGTGCTTCCAGCAGTATATTTCTAGAGAGGAGCATCTTGGGAGTTTAGTCATACAGATCAAGCAAACCCACATCCCTTTCACAGCAGCATGCAAACGAGCAGGCTTTTCAAACTGATCTGGTACCACTACAGGCACATCTGCCATACACTTGCCAACCTCCGTTTCACCAAGATCCAAACAAACAACTGAAGCAATATTTGAGATAATCTACACTGAAGGCTGTAGATACACGGCTAAAGCAAAACAACTCAGATACAGCTACAGAATGGCAAGAGATGGTTAGCCTACATGTGTAACATAGTGCACAGCCCAGCTGTAAACTGGATAAGTAGCTTTAAAGTCATGCAAGCTCTTTAGAACAAAAATGGGATGAGTCAGGGGTCCAATCACAACTTAGCAAACTGAGACAAATACTGTGCCAGAATTATCCCAGCTAGAACACACCCATGAAATAAAACCAAAAGTGTTACATAAAGGCTTGTCTAGTTCCACTCAGTGCTTTCACCTCTTGACTGTATTCTAAAAAACAGAGCCATGTCTGAGTAACCCCAGAAAAGTCCCATAAGAAATGAACCCCATTGTGTTGCTCAAAAGCAGAACTCCCACAAAGTCTTCTCAGACGAAAAGTCTTATTTCTGGTCTCTTTAAGAGTATCAGAAAAAAAAAATAAAGCGTCTCACCTGTGTTTCAGGATCATCGGAACCCAAGCTGGCCGCTCCCAATTTTACCACCTCAGCAAGCTGAGTGATGGTGTTAGCTGATGACTGAGCTGCCTGTGCCAGTCTGTCCTGACTGGAGGCAGCACCAGAAACCAACAGTTTTGTGTCTTCAACTAAAGCTTTTGCTGTTTTCAGGATATTTTCCCTGTAGCAAGAAAAGAGGAAGCAGGGAAAGAAGTGGAAAAGAAGAGGAAAAAAAGTGTTTTTCAGTGTTACAGTGACTAACAGCTCCACAAAAGAGCTAATGTAAGTCATCATGGCAGTGTCCACTCATGATAATATACCACAGGCCAGGCTGCAAGTGGAGGGGGGGGGTGGGGAGGTGGAAAGACACAACTACTGTTAAAACAGTAGTGCTATATTTTGGGCTAGATGCAAGGCAGCTTATTAAAATGACCCCATCTTAAAAAGAAATGAGGCAGGGCAGTAGCAGAAAAGAGCATTGCATTTTAACACCGAAAGAAAATCTGGCCATGCTGTGAGGAAAGTAACAGCTGTCAAACCTCCATCTTAACCAACACATTGTAAGGAAATTAAAATAATAATTTGTGAGGAAGGCAGTAGCAAGAACAGCAAAAGGAACAGAGAACGTGACCTAGTCAGGGTTCCTCCCCACCATATACATGTTTTGACATGTCAGGACAACAAATCCAAAGCAACATTTGGGTAAAAGAAGAAACCATTTTGAGTATGCACTTCAAAAATGAGTCAAGTTAACTGAGAACTAGAACCATATTAAATGTAAAATGTCAGCCTGGGAATTAATGACACCTGCATGAAAATCCCTGACTTCCAGTGTGCAGAATGGCAGCAACTTACACACTGTTGTGTCTTTCCTCTTTCTTGAGCAACTGGCAAGGTGGGAAATACGTGCTGGCCGTGCAATTGTTGCGTAGGCCAACCAGGCTGTGAAGCAGTAAGTCACTGTCTTGGCTGTGTGGCCCTGGGTTTTACTGCAAAGGAAGTAACAGTCAGACACTGCAAATCTCTTAGGGTGATGAAAAATGCTGTGGGATCGTTTTGTTGCCAATGCTGCTTGAAGCGAAAACAGGCTTATCTCTGCGAAAGGGGAAAATGCATGGCATAGCTGTGCCGTCTCCGTCACTGCTGTCCACAGTGGCATTAATCATAAGCATGATTTAGCAAGACAAACAGGCAGACAGTCAAGAACAGCTGCTGGAAAAAAGTATATAGAAGATTCCTCTTCAATGTCACAGATGGCTAATTTTCACTACGGGAATAACAGCATGTGGTGGTCTATGCAATGAGATGGCTTAAACAAAAAACAAAAAAAGCCAAAACAGTGCGACAGTTGTGGTTTGCTGTTGGAAGTGCTCTCGGCAAGATGTTCCCCCGCTTTTAAAAATTCTTTCCTCACAGAAATAACCAAAGCGAAGTTTGCTGTCCTCTATCAATATCCCAGTTGTCCTATTTTTCTTCTCACTCCCCTGCCTCATTTAATTCCATTCACGGACAGGCCAGTCACTTTTACCAGCTCCACTGTTCCCCTGTACAAGTGCTCTTCCACCTTTCAGACACACTGACCTGTGGTCTGCAAATGATTCGTTGTTCTCAGCATTAAGGGTTCCAGCAGTAGCAAACATGATAGTGGTGTCTAGATCTGCAATTATCCCAGACACAGCACTAGCCGCAGTAATGCAGGCTTGTGTGCCTTTGTTTCCTGCTTGAAGGGCGGATAAAACTAAGGAGACCTGGAAACAATACAAAGTGACAGGGCGGTCGGTGAAAGAAAGTCTCATTATGGGACGCCAAGTTAAACAAGCTCTTTAACATAATTGGAATCAATAACAGGAATTCATTCTGCAGCATCATTTTGCAGAGTTTAATAAGCCTCTCCTTCCCCTTTCCCTTATTTGCTCTCTTCGTGCAGTAGTCATTGTGACGACTAAAGATTGTCTCAAATTAAAGTGGATTTCAGCTAGGCAGTCCACTTCTCAGAGAGAACAGAGCAATCTGTTCATCACAGGATGGAGTACTTCAGTTTAAACTTCCTGGAAATACAGTCAGAGGCAACATAGTGATCTTCTGCCAGGACAAATGTCAGAGCCAAGAGCTACTGCTTTTTTCCTAGCATGCACAAATAAACACCGGCCTCAAGCACCCCAGCAATCATGTACAGTACACTGATACAAACTTTAACATCAGAGATACAGAAAGTATAGACTCTGAATCCAGATACTAAATACTGTTGCATTTCCAGAAAATTATAGAAAGACAATATATAGCTTTATATCTAGCAACATTTTTGATTGCTAAAAAAGCCAGATATCTCCATTTCATTGTACCTGCAAAGCTCTGCAGCTGGGATGCTGTTCTGATGCCATACTACAGTCCCAAACTCTGTGTTTGAAAGAAAGGATCCATATCTGGGGATCTGTATACTGACTTGTAACAGTACAGTTCTTTCTGAGGTTCTGTTCAGACTCAAAGTTGTCCCCAAACAGGTTGTCCCTGTGATTCATTATTACTCTCCTTACTAGCTTTAACTCTTTGTACAAGATACTGTCTACCCCTGCCTAAATTTGGAATTGCTGATACTCCTGGGGCACGACACAGTGGAAAACTTGTACAGCTGAGAGCACACTAACACAGGCTACAAGTGATGTGTGGTGACATCTAAAGGCAACTGACATTTGACTCCCAATGTTCGTACCCAACAAAATGAGAGAGAGGCTGTCAAAAAGGTTCAGCAAAGCCAAGCTACCCAGGCCATCTGTTTGAAGTGGATGTTTCCAGAGACCAAGAAACCCCAGACAACTTGAAGCTGCAGTTCTAAGTGTGTTAGCTTGGCCCAGTCTTAAAAGTTGAGGATTTCGCTACATGAAATCACGTGTCATCGACCAGCATCATCTCAGTAACTGTGGCCATCAATCTGGACTTCGTATTTCCAAGGGATTGTCTTATAACGCACAGGTGCCATCGGGATGAGTTCTGGACAGGTCTCCCTCTCGCATGAGACTGAAGTTTTATTATGAGATATGAGCAAGGGCTAATCATGGGCTAATCTAGCACATGAACTGCACTTGAAAGAAAAGTAAGAACTTTGTGTAATTCAGCCAATATTATAATATAATGGGAAGTTAAAAAAAAAAATAAATTCCTGAATCCAAGCACTGACTGGTTTACTCCCTGGGGAAGCTCGGTAGACAAACATCGTAGGGCAAAATATCAGGATGCCTTACCTTTTCTGTGACAGCACGAGCACATTCTATCAACTCCCTTTTGGTGTAGCTGTCTGTAGGGCAAATCTGGAGAGCTCCAGCTTTTTGCACAAGAAAGATACAGCCATGGCCAAGTTCTTGCACCCGAGTCTTGATCTGGAACCCTATCTAGATGTTAAAGGAGGTACAGGGAACAAGGAAGTAAGAGTAAAGTGAATAAATTTCATACTGGTACATTGTGTCAACACAAATGGAAACATGGTCACTCTGGTGAATTTTTATTACCAATATTCCACCCATCGCTACACTCTCTGCAGAGATCAGAAAAAAAAGGACAAATGTAATACCATCTGCTCAAGTAGCACAGCACTATAAAAGGCTCATTGATGACACAGGAGTACTAGTGAACTGGACCCCAGGAAAGAGAAGGCATAAGGCATGTGCCCAAGTCAAGCATACATAATTCAGGCACACACAACTTTATCGCATTTAAATAAAACTACTTCATCTCTTGGAACCGTATCATCAGTGTGAGCTGTTTTCAAGGTATGTACGATTAATAAAAAGTACATTTACTCTACAACGCTGAAGCTGGGTCAAAAAATACACGACTGTTTTTGAAACTTGCACAGTCTCAGCTCTCCCAAATTGACCATGTACACGTGGAGCGCTGAAATGTGGAAAATCCTGCCCTCACCACTTCTGATTTATTAATAATCCTACAGCATAAGCTTCACTGTCCCTGTTTAGGAACACGTGATAGCTTTAGTACCTGCATGTACTTAGGCACATAGGTGTGTATTGGGATTAATAAGTAAGCGGGAATCACAGCTATTAGTATCACAAATGGTATTATTTTAACTTCAGGCAGAAAGTAACGTGCAGAAATGGCAATTCAATTTAACAATATCAAGCTTAACGCAAGCCACTGCTTTTCATGTAGCTACCGAGCACGAAACACTCAAATAGTCTCTCAGAGGTAGAATGTAATGACAAAGTCAGAAACTCTTTGACACTTTTATCTTGATAATCTGATACATTTGGTGAAGGTGAGATACCCTCTTACCCCCATCTCTATGCTCCATAACCAGAGGCACACAACACGAAGAGAGGTGAAAGGATTTCTGTGACTGCGCTCAGAAAACACGCAGCAGCCACTGTAGCAGGCTAAAGCAACTGCAGCGAATAGTCTGTATTCCTCTGTCAGCATGAGGCGCCTAAGACTGCATGGGGAATCCGCGTCTCTCTCCTGCCTCATGTTCCGACTCTGAAAGATGTCCCGTCAGCAGAAGACACTTGTGCTCCTACTGTCTGCCTGCATCTCACTTCCAGGACAGGAAGTTCTACCTGAAATTGCTTACAGACAAAATAGAAAAACATATATAGATTTGTAATTCATCAAAACATATGAGATGAAAAGAAAGTTGTAGAGTAAATAATGAAGAGTTTTCTCTGTATTTCCAAATTGTCTGTAAGCAAAAGCCTTGAGTAATTTAGGAGGTTCTGTCCCAGTCTACGAAATTGTCCACTATTATCGCAAGCTGTTTCTTTCTGAAGCTGGACCGAGGTCTTGACAAAAGGTTTCTGTTCTTCGACTGGGTAATTCCTGTAACAAGGCTTGTAGCATAAAAAGCCACACTTATGAAGTAAAAGGTTAAATCTTTTGTGCAGCCCCTAAGCGTTGTTAAAAATCTGCCCATTCATAGCACTCCTAGAAGAAAACTTGTTCCACATACAATTCACATGTATTGAGAGCAACGGGAGCGCTGAAGAGAAACAGAAGTGAAACCAGTTTGAAGTTCTGAACATTCACTGAAAACATTTTGTAGTAAATCCTCATTGCTATCTTACACACCTGTGCACAAGAGCAGTGGTAAACCTGAGGTGTGTTGTCAGTAAACACACACTCTGTAGCACTATGTGCAGCTCTGCCCCAGCCTGTGAAGGCACACTGAACAGAATGTGTTTGGAGGAGGGAAAGGTTGATATCAAAGACCAAAACAGATGTTGCTCCACAAACCATAAGCAGGAAACAGTGCTTACAACACCTACACATACATAACTGTTGATATTCTAAGATTTCAAGGCATTTTGAAAAGATGCAAAATTTAGCTAAGCTCATCAGTTCCTTTCCGTCCAATGAAAACAAACTCAGAGTTTTTGCCTGCATATAGTTCATGTCTTAAGTCTGTTTTCAGTGAAAGTAGAAGTAGATCATAAGAGAGAGAGATCTGTATAGCCAAAGTACCCCCATAACGTTGACTCGGTTCACATCCCAGTTTCAATCAAGCCATGGTAGGCCAAATGAAATTCTTCTGGGAACAGATGTGCTGTCCTGTGCCACATTGCAAGTGTCAGTGGGCCAGAGGGAGCACGTCCGTTTGCCTTTCAGACAGAGCACACACAGTCTAGGCAGTGCTTGCGTACGGAAGTGGCTAACGAAGCAAAGGCAGTGGAAACACAGTCACTGCATTTGTTTTATAACCATCGCAAAGACACTTGAAAAAAAAAAACACATTACCCAATGGTTCAAAACCTATTCTCTGCCTGATCAGGCAAGGGATGCACTGCATTCAGCAATGGCTGCAAGCACGCTGCTGAAACCGAGCGAGGCGAATATCCCTTCTCACTTTGCTCTGTATTTATTGTATTCTCTACAGTAAAAGAATACCCATATTGACGCAACCATGCTCAGAGAGTGAAGAGGTCTAAAAACTGCAGACCTCCTCTGGTTCTGCTGTAGCTGCAGCCATTCGGCCCTGGAGAGCCAAATGCCCATAGTCATTGGTCATTTGTGATGCAAGTCCTCCCAACTCTTCCGGGTTAGTAACCGACTTAGTCATCTGAAAAAAGAACACAGGCAAGAGAAAAAGAAAAATACAGGCATAAGAATAACTTGTTAATACGCTCCAGTTTAGAAGCACACTTGTTTGTCTGGCCACACTGATGAAATGGGGAAAACTGCTTGTTGGGTAAGGGACCTGTCCTCCAGCAAGAATTCCACGAGGAAACTCAAGCATACATGCTTTATTAGAGTCATGGTAACCAGGCACTCGCAGAACACACGGAGTAATCAAAGAGCAGCAGTTAGAGCTGGTAATTCACTCTGACACAGCAGGGCGATGGACCAGGTACACAGTTGCTTGGACTGGGTGGGGAAGCGGGTTTTGTGTGTCACAGCCACCTTATTTTGTCAAAAGTGAGCTAGCCCATGTCAGTCTCAGCTGGTGTGTCATGGGAGCATGGGAATGGAAAAAATCTGAGGACTGATGCAAAATACATCTAAGATATAGGAAGAGGACCAAGAAGAAATAGGTAGGACTATGCAGAAAGCCTCGGTAGAGCATCAGGATAAATAACTGAATCTCTCTTTAGAAAAAGCCTACCTTTTAACAGAGATATTTCTTCTGTCTCCAGTTTATGTTAGTAAAAGCCTTGGAATTCCACCCTTGGGGCAAAACTAGTTTTAGACAAGTGTATACTGTTTGCCAATAAGCTGCAATGTCATAGATAACAGAATCATCAGCCTGTCTTGACTGCAACAGCAATCAATCTTGTAGAAAATCCTGTCTGCAGCATACACAAATAGTCCCCTTGCTTCTCTCAAAAACAAACAAGCAGTTGAAGTACTCTTCAAAAGGCAAACGTTATGGTAAGCATTACTGTGAAGCACGAGTTAAGAAAATCTCAATTCAACAAGTGTCCTTTTCTCTTTTGTCAAACCCAGATGAATCACAGAAATGCAAGAAAAGAACAATTTGAGATGTTGATCTGCACTCATTTGTAAGTATTACAGGGGTCTGAAAAAAGATACGTTACTTCACAGGCTAAATGAAACAATAAATGTGAAAGGGTAACCTGAAGTCATCAATAAACGTAAGGTAGTATTTCAGTGACAATTAAACAGGCTGATGAAAAAATGTGTGAAACGTTTTCCTTTTATTTCTCATAGAAAATGAGCCAAATAAAAAGCTTTTGTACAGAACTGGTGCACCACAATCCAGCACTCCTCCTGCAGAGGGCCACCCCTATGATCACGCCATTAAGATCCAAGAGTTAAATTAACAAAATAAAAATCACTTCCTCTGCTCCATGACCCTTAAAGAGATAAAGTTATTGAAAAGTACCATTATAAAGAGTTTCACAACACTGTGCAAATCATTCCGTGTTCCTTATGTAGGCAGAAGAGTTTGTACTTGGTTCTAAACAAATATCTTACCATTTCCTGTGCTGTTACAGCAATGGCTTTAGAATATTTCACCACAGTGGTCTGATAATCAACAAATGTTCCTTTGGGATCTGGAGGCGTACCTTCATCCACCTGCCAGAAAAAGGGAAAAATGAGGCAGAAATTATAATGTCAAAACAAATAGCATATTTCACATGTAATAATGAAATTGTAGCATACATTCATTTTTATAATCTCCTCTCTCAAAACATGCAAGTGAAGACAGTGCACCAGGATGTAGGGAGAAGCTCAGAAAAGACTTTAACCCACATTACAAGCATGGAAGATGCAGAGAATTTACACTGCAGAGTTTTTGAGCGCAAGGTCAAACCATCTGTAGCTCTTAGTTAACGTAGAAAGCAACGTGCAACAGTTATGAAACAAAATGTTCCTGCAAGATCACCACACAGGATGCCTCTATGTGGTGAAGGCTTGCTTCAATCCTGCACACCTCTAACTTGAGATAGGAAAAGCCCATTGTTTTGACTGAACTCACACTTTGCAACTATACATTTTCAGTAGAATACTTTACAAAGTGTAGCAGAGCACCTCAGGCTTTGACATGTCTGAAAGCAGACTGCTTCAAGGTTGGCCTGTTGATCATTTAGGAGACTAACATGAAAGACAAATAGAAAAAGAAAGCAAAACCAAAAGGCCAGTTGACCTAAGATCACAGTTTAATACCAGCATATTACTGAATAAAAACTGTTTTTTAGTCATTCTACCAACAGGTACTGTGTACGTTGTTAACGCAAACACCACTGCCCACATCAGTTTGATTTTACAATTTGCCAAATCAAAGAATCTTTACGTTTCCTGTCACAGTGTGTCATTTACCAAGCATTGCTGAAGTGAATCAGCAGCAGGTCTTCCAAACCCCTGCAACGTGGATTGGCTTTCAGGTGCAAAACAAACAGCGGGTCTGGATTTCTATGCTCACCTTGCTCATTGCCTCTGCTATTGAGTCCACCATACCTCCAACCATGCCTACTTCACTTGCAGCCTCATTTAAGGTAACCATGATATCATCTACAGCCTCCTTCATCAGTTGAGCGGCCTCAGTGATTGCATCATGAGTATGGGATGCCTGGAAGAGAGAAAATGAGAAAACGGAGATCAGAGAGCATTCTGTGTACAGATCAATGTGCAAATCAAAAGCTTAATTAAGGAAGACAATACCACAACACCTCCGAAAATCCCCTTTCAGGTCAAAGATGAGAAACTAACAGCAATGTTGACAGAACAAATCTTGCTTAGACAAGAACGCACAATGTTGAACAGGAATTGCTTAGAAAAGCAACAAGACCTTCTCTAGAAAAAATTATGAAAACAACTCATACATAACAGAAGCAACAAAGAAAAGAGAAGGCAAATATAACACCAGACAGTGAAACAATCTACTTCTGCACCAGACAAAATGTTCAAAAACCACACGTGTAGACATATGAAAAAAAGAAAAATGCCTGCCTGTAAAGGAAGAAAAACAAGTATCACAATCATACAGTATCACTACGAAAGATGTAACAAAAAACACTCCCAAGGGATTATTTAAAAACAAGTTTTTCTAAAACAATAAATTAAAACAAATACCAATCCCAAAAAACCCCTTTATGACCACTCAAAAATCTATTTCAAAAAACTTGCTTGGATATTCATGGAAAACTCATACAAGAAAAGTGAAAAAAACAACACAAAACCTGAGCGTTCCTCAGAGAAAGGCGTGGAAAGTGCAACAGAGCAACAGTGCGACGCTGCCTGCATAAGAGGAGCACGAGTTGCCTGAGAAAAAGCATCCCGCGATGACGGCTCTCTATGAAGGCGAGTGGAGCGCAGTAGAGGAACACGCATCGCGTGACATCGCGCCTATATAAAGGTGTGCAGAGCGTGCCAGAGGAACAAGTCCGGCACAACGACACCTCTCTAGCAGGGCACGTGGAGCGCACCAGAGAACAACTGTCATGCAACGTCGTGTCTCTCTAAAGGCGTGCGGAGTGCGCCAAAGAATAAGCATCATGTGACACTTCCTCTCTATAAAGGCGTGCAGAGCATGCCATAGAACAAGTGTCACGCCATGCTGCATCTCTGTCAGGGCCCGCGGAGCGTGCCAGAGAACAAGTGTTACAAAGGATGCCGAGAACAAGCACCGTGTACCACTGTCTCTCTCTAAAGGCGGCATGGGGCGTCCCCCACGAGCACCAGGGCCAGACCCCGCCTCGGCTGCATAGCAGACAGGTGCTGTCTCTTGGCCAGTGATTTTCTGGAGTAGTGCATAGACATTTGCCATCAGACCCTAACCTTGCGTCCCTCATGAGGATGCCATGAGCCGGAATGGAATCCTGTCTTTGACAACTTCCCACTCTCCGGATGAGATGTCAGGAGAGTCATCAATGGCATTTTCACTGCAAACATATCCTTGAGTTGTGCAGTAGGTAGGTGCTGTTTTTTCTGCCCCACCTGCCCTCTCCCCTCGCCCAACCACCCTCTGCTCTTGCCTGTCTCCAATAATCCCTTAGTTACACACGGCAACTGTACCTTGGGGTTTCCTCCCCCTTCTTTGGCGGCATACAACATCTGTAGGGCAGATTCTGCTAGCGTCTTGCTCTGGTCCAACACAGTCATCTGTTGCTGATGATCTAGTGTTTTGGATGCCACACCAACTGCAGCTAAAACCAAGGGTTCGAAGTAACTTGCCAGCTGTGTTACCTAAGAAAGTCAGAACAACCACAGCAAGCCATTAACCCCATTTCTCAGGTGTAACTGAGAGGAACCATGCTCCCTCGTTATCATCGGGCTGTGGGTTAGCTCAGGCAGCACACTGTCCTAGTGCTTCTGTGCTGTACAGCGTTTAGCTTGTATTACGTGATTCTGTCTCCCCTTACCTTCCAATGCCTTGAGAAAGCCCTGTGTCTTCCCCGTCAGAGGACTCCTTGAGGTTGGATGAAATGGTTTTCAAAACTGTCAAGGGAGCCACACACTACTTAGGAGCATCCATGACAGGTGTCTCTTCCATGCAAGGGAGGAATTTCTCAAGCTTTGTTGCAGACAACAGATAAGAAATGGGACCGCACTGGGCTTGTACCGCTCTGTGCACCTTGGAGACTGCTTGTATTCACAGTGTCCACTCCCTAACCTCTCAAACCCTCTTCATCAGATTCCCATGCAGGCCTGGGCGGTTCTCCACTGTGTAAGACACCAGAGTGGGCACAAGTGCTAATATCACCTCTGGACACAGTTCATCACTCCTGACGCATGAACATTTCCCCGCAACAGCCACGTGGCCCAACCCTGCAGTGTTTCTTGCTGCTAAAAAGGAGTGCTAGCCTGCAACACAGCAGCTGGTATAGGCCAACAGTAATAGCCATGCTACAAAGACTGTATACCGAGCATGCTGCATTTTTCCCCTCAGTTAATTACTTGGGCTCAATACAGTATTTGTAAGATCTAGAGACACAGTTCTAGCAACTTCTGTTGCTGTATGTTAGTCTTCAGAAATACGTGGAGTCAGTCTGTTGTCCTCAGTTTCTGATCTGATTTACACTTGTTCTGAGGAAACGTCTGCTTTTGGCTATACATGTATTCTAAGAAAATAAGCAAATATTTTTACACGAATGAATATTTTTACAGTCTACCTGTCATCTGACACATCTGCTACTAAACTACAAGAGCGCTCGGTTCCTGTCAGAAATCCACAAGACTTTGCTTTGACAGTTTTTACTGGATGCGAAGTCCCTGTACTGCTTTGGGCTGATCGCTCCACAGAACATGCACAAAGAGCCCACTGCAGCACCATCTGGTACACCTGAGTGTTCAAGCGTGCGTACATTTGTGGGACTATAAGCAGCTTTTGAAGGCCGGCACGGGGAAGAAAAATAGCAGTACTTCATGTGCAGAAAAAGATATTGAAAGGTTTACACTATCTAAACGACTCTGTGAATAACTAAGAGCCAATAAAGTTTTAAGACTTAGACTTCTTTTTCTATTTTGTTTCTCAGAGGCTTAAAGAAAAAAAAAAAGAAAAAACCAACAAAAGGAAAAAACTCAATCATAGGAATGATTTCACAAACATCTTTTAAACTGTGTCAAAGTAAATGGCAGAAGCAGTTTCTTCAACGTTCAGCAGCAAAAACAGGCTCAAGAAAAGTGCTGTTGACTTTGGTCAACATTTACCTAACAAGCGGGAAGAGGAATGCGACTCCCTAACTAACTGTATCTTAGCAATCCTCCTTTGTTGTGTGCTTCAAAAGGCTAGGTAAACTGAGAATCAAAACTGCAAACAGTGGAGACGTTATGAAATACTTGATGGTTATCCAAAGCTAAACAGAGTTACTTGGAGCTCTGGAAGAGGTCTCACACTAACAAAGTGATTCCTTTACAGTATTAAATGCACTGACATAGAAAACTTGTGTTTATTTTTCTCTCCATATTGTAGGATGAGGAACTAGTATCTGAGAAACTACTAAAGCCTTGTAATAACCACAGTAAATAATGCATACTTCTAGAACACGCTTTGTAACGTTTCATTTACTCAGGGTAGTTCAAAATCACTAATTTTTTCCAATTAAAGCTAACAGTCCTTCTATAATCACTGGAGACAGAGCACCTCACTCAGCAGGTGGAAAGCAGGCACGTCACACCACTCCTGGGAAACCACAGCCTAAACCTCCCTCCCCTCAGACTACAGAAGCCGCTTCAGCAGATGGGCCTCCATCGGCCAGAGGTAACCTCTGTGCGTATCCCACACTTCCCTCCTCGCTTTGCCATGAGTTGCCCAAGGAATGGAGTAGCATGCTTTATGCAAGAACCCCGGGTCAGGATAAGATCTGACAAGCCTTTGCCAGACTTCAGCAACTGGCCAAAATCTGCTGTATACACACATATTTGAACTACAACTCTGTGACCTACCGAACGAGCATGGAGGTCCTGCAGTCACCTTTAATGTGAGACAGAAGAACCTACACATATGTACAGGTGCTGGCGGCAACAGCCAGAGGCAGGGAGACCTATAACCTTGCGCTCCACTCTTCCATCATTGTTTTTCGTTCTGCTTTCTTCATTTGTCCTTTCTCTGCAAACCTGCCCCTCACCAAAAAAATCGATGAAAATATCTTTTGGATGCCCCAAACAAAGAAGTTTCTTTGGTCTCAGCTCCAAGTATTTGGAAATCCCAGATCTTTCCTCCTTCCACATGCTTTCTTCTCCTCTTTCGTAGGAAGTGAAAAAGCTACAAAATCATGGTCTCCCCTTACATCCAGCTGTCCGAGATGTCAAATACCTTCATAATGGTGTGACAATACCTTATGCCCAAGCTGAGCTGCCTCTCCCCGAGCTGCAGTAGCTATGGGATCAATGAGGTGGCCAATTTCCTGGACAACTGATGTCAGCTGCTCCTGTAGGGCCTAACGTAAAGAGAAATTGTCAGTTACTATCACCACTGTTCTTTTATCAAGTTGTACCATACCATAACAATCACCCTTAGACCAAACAACATACTCAGAACTCTGTTCAAAGACCTGCTACAGTGGAATGCAGAGATCCATGCTGTCAGCTTTCTTTACGTACTGGCTCGTTTCTTCTCCTTTACCCTGTTTCAACAGCAAGAACCCTGAGATAGGCCTGTTCCGCTTTAGATTCATATGGCAAGTCTGCGGAGCAAGGGACAAGATGGGTCCCTCCTACTCCAGCTGATAGTAGCAAACTTCGAGTTGGTGTTCTTTCTCATTGTAATGTGACAACCTGCCCCCCCAACTGTTCTTGTCCTACCAGAGATTTAGTATCACTGCATCAATCGGGGAAACCAGCAGGAGCTGCAACTTAAATATAAAGAAACATTCTTCAAAACAGACAACACAGTGCAAGAGCAAAAAGCTCTGCTGTAGGACTTTGAACTTAGCAGGAGAAATTCACCTGTAAGGAAAGACAAGGGAAAAATATGACATCTCTCAGGGAAAGAGACATGGACTGACCTCCTGAATACCATCTGTGGGACAGGAGCATAACAAAACCATATTACTAGGCTTGTCAAGACATAAATACTGGCTTTTAATTCAGAGCCACTTAATGTTTTGCCAGCCTGTGGGATTGTCCTGGGTTCGGCAAGGACAGGGTTAATTTTCACCAGACTCCAGGAAGGGGCACAGCCAGGCGGGCTGACCCCACCTGGCCAAACAGAGCAGGGTATTCCATACCATGTGCCGTCACGCTGGGTTCCGATGGGGGGGAGCTGGGGGTGGGAACTCACTTGCGGCTTGGGAGCATGTGGCGGCGGTTGTGGAGGGCGGCTCTCTGGGTCATGCGGTTTGTGTTGTGTTTTCCCCTTATCTGTATCGTTGTTGTTACTGTTCCCTTTTGCTTGCTGTTCTGTTAAACTGCCCTTATCCTGACCCACCAGTTTCTGCCTGTTTTCTTCTCATTCTCCTCCGCACCCCGGCAGGGGGAGGGGCAGCCGCGTGGTGCTTTTGTTGCCGGCCGCACCAAACTATAACAGGGATTTAACTCACTCTCATGAAAAGCAAGAGCAATTAAATACTATTTTCTCCCTTTGTTACATTCCTGTACTACTTTATAAATAATGACCATTTTCAGTAACATTTATTTCAATTCAACACGGTGTCCAAGATTACTTCATTATTTAAATAGAAATGAATTGTATCTATGACTCGTTTCCTGTAATAACTTCTTTTGTATAGCTTCATTTAGTCTAGATGTTTCTAGTATGCAGCATTACAGCCCAAAGAAACCCCTGGAATACACAGACAGACATGTAATTTCAGGAAGCACTAGTACAAAGACACTAAATACCAAGTTTGAGAATCTGAGCATGAGGTGCTGACTTTTCATAGGCAGTCTGGCACGAGAGCCCTTCCTCAATTAGATAAAGGCTGAAATAGCATGGGATTGGTCTACGTTACTGTGGGGCTGGGGGGAATGAAGCTTTTTTTAAAGCGCACGTAGCAACTCCAGATTTCACTTATTTAATGACTAAATAGGCTTATAAAAAAGTGATACAGACATTTACATCACCTGACGTCTAGCAATAGATTAGTTTCAGAAACATCCCAACTTCATGTGGCGAGGCACCAGAGAAACACTAAGCTATCAGTCGGTCACGTCCGCATAGCAAGTCAGGGTAACACATGGGTGGTGGCTAACAATAACTAATTTCACCCCTACTTTTGCCTGGTGACTCTGATACCTTTCCAGAAGTGCTACACTTTGGCTGGCACGTGATTTTGCCTAGAAGGGTTCCAGTAAGAGTACTTCTCCCCTCACTGACAGATTGTGCCGAGTGCTGAGCTCCAAATCTTCAAATGGAAGGAAAAGCAGCCAGGTAAGTGAGTCTGCTCAGCATGACTCTGTTCTTGTACTATCTCCCTTACCTCGACTGAGATGTCGTCCCTGGTGGCCAGACTCTGACTGACAGCGGCAAGGGAGGCCTGCTCAATGTCTCTGATGCATCTGTTGATCCCATCAATGGAGAAATCACATTCTCGCTGGCCTGGGGCCTTGTCCCTGAAAGACACAGATAGTAAGCTGAGTGTAGTGGGAAGGAGGCAGGCTCTCTCACGAATGCACACCAGCATGCTTCACTACCTGACAGTACATAAAGCACGTAGGAGGAGAGCAACAAGGACAAAAGTTAGCTTTGTTCTACCTATGGGATTTTAAAGTACGTAGAGAGTACGCTACATGCTTTCATACACACACCCTCCCCCCCACTCCTCGCTTTTTGATTAGACAAAAAAAATTTGTTACCTCAGAAGAAAAATGCAAAATTCACCTCCTTAGGATGGCCAGACTGGCCCAGTAATGAGGGTCAACATGAAAATGCAACAGACTGACACCATGAAAAAATATTCACGGTCTGTACAGTGTGATTCACTGCCTCAGAAGACAATTCCATAGGTATTAGGTGTTGCATTCTTTTAAGTTTTTTAGTTTCTGAGTACTTTGTCCTGACACGCAATTTGCTATTTCGGTACAATCATTATGAAAGGTCAACAAAACTCTAAACATCCCTGAACACCTGCTCAGTCATTACAGCTGAAATGTGGACACAGAAAAGTTACTACAAAAGACATACCTGATAGAGGTGATAAGACTCTTGATAGAATCTGAGACAGTATGGGAATGCCCAGCTAGTACCGACCACGTAGGAGGGTCTTTTGGATTGATAGCCAGAGAACGAGCAGTTTTGATCAACAAAGATGAGCTCTCCAACATTGTTTTAGCAGAAACTAGAATTGGTTCCTGTGCTCGAGATCCCTGTGGTCAGAAAGTTACAAGAACACAAAGAACATTTAAATAATTGAGTTCATCCACACTTTCTGCTTCTAAAAATCTGTTTAATTAACAGCATTAAAATGGCATTATAATTTCTTGTATCATACTACTATATTCACAGATAGTCAACATAGAAATAGTACTAAAATTATCACAGCCCAACTGTTTTCTCTATAACATACTTAAGAAACACTTTTCAAGTTTAGAAAGGCACCATCCAGCCGAGAAACAGAAGAAAACAACGACACTTGTCTAATCGTAGACTACGGAGATATCACTGAAAATAAACTTTTTGATTTGTCACAAAACTTGCAAGATCCAACCAAGCGTGCTCTTTTCTCAGGAATTAGTCGGACTACAACGCTCTAATTGGGTCGTCACCTTTGTATCTATTTTATTGCCAGTGATCTGGTAAAACCAGGTACCACAGGCCTGGAGGACAGGCTTAGAGCTCAGCTACAGCCCCAGGACGAAGACAGCAACAGTTACTGCACCATCTGATTACTGCCAGCTGGAACCGGGGCTGCCAAAGGCAGGAACAAGCAGTTGGAGAGTCAATGACCCATGACCTCTACTTTGAAGCTTTTAGAATCTTGAAGCATTGAAAAAAAAAAAAAATTTGTCCCCTAAAAAAAAAAGTGATTAGTTACTTTAAATACTACTCTGTTGTAGTTACAGAAGTTGAGGACAGAGAACTCAAGGAAAAAAATAGAAGGCCCACAGAAAATTATTCTTCCCAGAAAACCTGCTTCTTGTCACCATGACCATCACTCTTGTAAGGAAAAAACCCGAATGACATCCCTCCAGTCCTCAGAACTAATCAGGTTCCATTTGTTAAAGCTGCTCTTCAGGGAAAAGAGAAGTTTATTTCTTTATCACATGGAATAATCCAGCTAACAAGATATGCGAGGCACCTGCACTGTATCACTTTACTAACAGGAGACTGGCAGCACCTACTGTAGCCTAACTAGTTTTATCCTGCTGGTGCAAAATTCAAGGTCAGAGGTTAAGCAAAAGACAACAGAATGCCCTGTGAACATCCAGGAACACAGGGCGACATTTCGGAGTCAAGTCTTTACACTCACTTCCTCTCTCCTGACACATGATTAATTCAACATTTTCAACGGTTTGAGGCTGGAAGTGCAGCATCCTGCCTCACCTCAGTGCTGATCTGTGCTGGTATGCTGACAAACTCCGGATTTGAAGCAAATGCCGTCAGATTTTCCACAGCCTCTATCAAAGGTGCAGTGGCAATTCTGCACTTGTTGCGGTTCTCTTCAGAAAAATCACCATCCAGGGCCTGGAAATTAAATCACGATTGAATTCTGTCTGAATGGGTTTCTTTGCAAAATTGAAGAAAGATGGTTTAATTCTTCATAGTTTTAAACTGTTGTGTGCTTGTGACATGTGAAAGGTCCTCCACAAACAAGGCTGATGCAATGAAAGCTATCCTTTGAGCATGTGTTTCTTTACTTAGCTGGTTATTACCCCTAAACTTAAAACAGCTGCTTTGCTTCACAAGCCTGAATAAAGCTTTTCTATCATTGCACTCTGATGACTCTCATAAATCGTGTCACTGCACCTCATATTCTAAAGGGTGGGAGTGGCTAACAAGGGGTTCTTTCCTACAGTCCAATTTAAAAAAAACATTTTTTTTTAAGCAAACCAATAATTTATTGTTCTCATTTTCACATGAGTCAACTGATCTGTTTCATCATCTCATAGGAAAGCCTTCAATAGGAATGACCTTCTGTGTAACATAACATAACCTTCCAGTTCTAAAAGCATTATTATTTTAAAAGACTTTCCGTAGCAGATCAGCTAATGGCTTCCAGAAAGGTTCAGAATCATTGAGTCCTCTATGGCTTAACAAGTATTATTTCTGCTTGCACGACAAAAAGCTACCTCCTGCCAAATTGCAGGCAGGTATCGGAAAATAAAAGATTGCTATTAACAGGAGACTGTTAAACAGCAGCAACATAAATGACTTCTGTTTGGCTCCCAATATTATTCGTTTCTTTATTTTTCTCTTATAAATATGCTAAAGCTGTCAGAAATACCTCACAAACCTCCAGATATTGAGCGATGTACCACCACTAAAAGCCATCACAGTCAGTGGTTTGCACGTGGTTCTCATGGTGCCAGCTCATTGAGTACCTCGTCATAGAGGTGTCTCATACCGGATGGGCCAGCCGTCTCTCCGAACACTAGTATTGCCCAATTCTTTCCATCTTGACTGCAGCACAGTTGTACCACTGAACGTGTTTTCCAATTCAGGTCTTCAAAAATGTCAGTAATGATTTCTTAAACCATACATATCACAGAATGTAAAGAGATATTTCTAACTGCTCTGATTCTGTCTCAACAGATTAAAAACAAAACCCTCAAACATGGAAGCACAATTAAGCAGCATTTGTACCTTGATAGTTTTAACCAGGTTAGCAGTGCTGTTTGCAACTTCCTTGGCAGACTGCACAAAGTGTCTCTTGGCAACAGGATTTGCTGTCTTTGATGAAGCAATGCGACAAGCATTGCACAAAGCAGAAGTATGTTTGGCCACAATTGTGGCAGCTGATAATACCTGTAAAGATAGACAGCACAACACAAGCAGACTGTCAAAGGAGCATGACAGTTACTACACTCTAGCTCTGCAAAGTCGCAGTTCAAAGCTATGCAACAGTTTCAAATCAAAATTCCTTTGCTTGGTCACAAATAAACCGAAGTCACATGTCCTAACAATGACAGTCTCACTGCAATTCTCTGGAATCACCTGTGATGGGCTGCTGGCTGGATCTACCAAGTTCTGGCAAGCCATCTGGATTGCTTGATTGGCTCTGGCAAATTGAATTGGGTCAACAAGACCCGGCTGACCAGCCTGACTGTTTGGATCAGAGATGCCAACCAGGTAAGCAGCCTAGAAATGGAGAAAGGAAGAAAACAATCCTAAGAAACAATTCTGAATCTGCCTTAGTTCTTTGACAAGCTTGCCATATTTCACAGCACATGGTGGTCAGATCTTATCCAGAAATCATATTGTGAGGTACTACTGCCTTTTTTGTTTAGCAATAAATCTCCAGAATCCTCTGAAACCAAGAAAGCTTACCCTTCAGTAGGGAAATTTATTTAGTCAAAACAAAACTCTCCACTGTTTAAGCAGCTGGTATCCCTGGAAATGTTATTTTTCACTTGCATAGCCAATGGAAAAAGTTTAATGGTCACAAGCATCAGCAAATTATTTACTGGATTAGTCACAGTTGGAGATGATGAGCCTGTGTAGAAAAGGAATTCATAGCAAATGCACTACTGCGGAGTGTAGGACCCATCAACTTTGCAGTTGCTGGTCTCACTGCAGCTCAAGATGTCTGATGGCCAAGCCTACTTTCTTTGTCAATTAAACAAAAAGTTCATGCCTCTCCACAAGGAAGAATTGCCTGAACTGTCAAAACTGTATCTGAAGATTTCTTCATGAATTTCTATTTCAGATACAATTATCTGTCACCTTGATGTGCCAGTAAGTCAAAGCAGGGTTAGATGTGGAGGAGATTAAGTCCATACTGAGACATTCCACATTTGGGCAAATCAAGAAGCCATTTCCAGGTGCAGAGCATGATGTCCCACAGCCAAATCCTTCACTGAAGAGGCTGCATCAGCTCTCAAGAGTTCATATCACCCAGTTATCAGATGAGTAGAACCACAGTGACCGTTTCCAGACTCTAATTTGTTGTAGTAGCTTAAGAATTTCTGTTATTCTGAAAGTACCTGAACAGCTAAAACAGGTTGCTTATTATTTAAAATGTCTGAAATTAGTAGCACTTCATATAATTGTTTACACACTAAATCAAATTTGACTCACTCCTTTTAACTGTGGTTGTTCTTTGCGCCCTTCTCTATGAATTAGTAGTTCAGAGCTTGACCTGCAAACATGAATTCCATATGCTGCAGCTTTGACATTTGCTTTATCCTCAGAAAAGTTTCCTTCTTGATGTCATTTCCTTTCCTTATCAAAGACATACATTATTGCACTCTGCTGCTTCTGCCATGTGCAGCCACCTACGCACAATTTCTGTGGATCTACACAAAGGACACCACATACTACAAGGTCATCATTTGTTTGGCCATAAGAAAGTGAATCTCAGATTTACACACCCACAACAGATGCTTTCTACAAAAATAAAAACATACACTTGCTTGACAGATTTCAGTAGCTTACCTGAGCCGCTGCCTCTGTGAGGCCACAAAGAGCCTTGGATGCAACTCCAACGCATTCTCCAAAGACTAAAAGATCCCCGGTTTTTGCATTTTGGGAAATGCCTGCCATTGATTCTCCAAGAACCTCAGAAATAAAAAAAACAAAGTTATCTTCCCAATGTGCTTCCCTATCACTCAAAGGCAAGTCATTGCTGACCTTGAGCCAGTTCTGGCCCACAAACCTCTAACTTGGCTTCCAGAAATTTTGGCTAGTTAACGACTTCACTGAACTGGGCACGTGCCTCTGTGTGGCCTGAGGGATAAGGCATGCAGAACACTGGATTGGCACTGCTGAACATAAACGCTATTCTAGTACAAATGACTATGAGGAGACAGAATTAACCCTCACTATTTTTGCTAATTATCCACTAGCCACCACAGCTAGCCTAGCACTAGGTACATTTCATGGACTGCAGAACATGACAACCAACCCTGCAGTTCCTGTCGACACATCTGGGATCATCTTTGCCCCCAGACCCACTGAAACTTAATGCAAATGAAGTTGCATCTGGTCTGCTGGAACCATTTGAATGTCAGAAAACACATTAATTCCCAAGTGTCTCTCACTGAACTCCGTTTGTTTAAAAATCAAAATCTGAGCTGACTGCAGTAGAGCATTAGATGCAAGATGACATGCACATCTATTAAGCATTTCCTTTTTCTTTTAGAGAAGGAAGGATGTGAGACAATTCCAACACATCAAATAACAAGGACACCAAAAGCAAAGCTTCAAAGCAAGCAGTACAGCATCGTATGTTTAAAAATAACTTTAGAGATTTCACACAGAATTTCTGATGTGCCAGAATATCTGGACTGCTCAGCCATTTCTCTAAGCTGTTTTGCACAGAACGATACAACAATATTTCATTGCCAAGCCTCCCATTTATGCTTCGGGCAGTTTAACACAGTTGCAGTCAAAATATATCATGAAAGTATGATATGCTGTCTAATACACAGGAGACAAAGGGAGGGAGGGGAAGAAACTTTAACAGCAGTGCATACCAGTCAATTAAAAATTTCTTACCAAGGCAGGATGCCTTCTAAGTGACCAAAAACTGAAATTACCTGTATGAGACTTATATCAGGCTGAGTTTTATCAAGGAATGCAGCATACATTTTAGCTATAAACACTGTGCTGTGGAAACTCCCTATAATCAAAACACACTTTATAATTGGCACAGAAGTGGGAAAAGGAAATTACCTTTGAGTTTTCCATTACGCCCTCTATACAATCAAAATATGAGAGATCGCTCACGGGTTCATTGGGGTTATCCAGCATTCCCTTAACTGTCTGAAATAATGAAAGATACTGTGATTATTGACAGAGCCTAAAATACTGAGCGGAGAAGAACAGATCATCACAACTATCCTGCTTATACCAGTGTAGTCTTACAACTTCGGTCTCCAGCAAGCAAACAAAACTACACGCTCCCTGAGGGGTCACATACAGATAAGCATGCTACACATCAAATGCTACCCTACGTTAGCTGAACTGCAGTTACTGCACCTTTGTGCACTACGAATCTGGTGGAAGAACAGGCTAATGTGGTTCACCCTGTGTTTGTGATGAGAGATTTATGGTCAGTTGTGACGCCTGGCTGACAAAGTAATCTAGTTTTCTGTCAGTTGTCAACAGTCTAATGCAAGTTTGCAGTATTATTTTAAATTTCACAAATGGACTTACAAGAATAACAGGAAAACCAGCTACCATTTGTTGAGTGCTGTGCAGAGACACAAAGGGCTACCAAACTCAGTGCAAGTCAGCTACCTGCCCGCCTCTCACTACTGCCCACAGATTCTACCATTTCCTCTGCCAGAAAACAACATATACTAGTTGGGTTTAATTTCTTTTTCTGAGGTGATTCCGATTCCTGGAAATAACAACATGAAAGTCAGTCACATATTCACTGAGAAGAATCAATGCATTTAGATAACAAAATTTGTAAAAAGCTGCAAAATGCAGCAGACTCATTCTCTTATATGTAAAAAATGTGCAATATACCTTTTCCCACGTTTGGAGGAACACTATTCTGCCAAATACCAGGTAGAAAAGACTTACAATCTTGCTGATGAAAGTGAAATCACTAAGTTATAGGAAGATACTAACATCTGTATCTGACATTTGCCTTCCACCTGAAGGAAATCTAGACATGATTCTAAACCCTTAGACTTTTCTCATAACTAAACTCCTAACATTAAGATACACCTGCAATATTTTTAACAGCTCAGCTACTGCTTTTTGAAATCTATAGTCTAACTTCAAGCCTTACAGCAATTAAACTGTGAGAAGAAGGTGATGTGAGGAAGAAGTCCTATCTAGAAAACACTTTCCAGTTGCCTCATCTCTTTCTCAGTTCTCGCAGACACTGCAGCAATTCTTCATTGCTGTGCTGCATCTTTAACAACTTGTAAAGCAAACAGTGTTCCCGCAGTACTTGCACTACTATGGGGACAGAAGCGCTCGGAATGCAAGGAAACAGAACAGTGAAACACAAGCCAGCACAACGGCTCACTGACATACATTTGCTATTACTATAACACCTCTGTTAATCCTTTCAGCTGAAATTCTGGGCAAGTTTAGCTACCTCACTGGAGGTCATACAGCAAAGTGCTCTCTCAACACAATTTTCTCCAGGGATGACTACAGAGCATACTGACAGTCTATCAAATCCAAGCTGAGACATACTCTTTCTACAGAAACAATACTTTTTAGTACTTTTAAGAAGCCTTGGGAAGACTTGGAACAGTAGGCGATGAATTGGGGAAATGAAGGGAAAAGGAAAGAGCTCAATCATTGTAAAGAGAAATTTTAAGCTAAGACTACTTAGAATGCTTCCCCCAGAATCTGACAGGTTCCTCAGGTCCCTTTGATATGAGTCTCCAGCCTGATTTCAGGACTGTGTGGTTTTGCCTCAGAAATTAGTCTAATAATCTCTTTTCTCAGAAATTAATCTAATATCATACACCCAGGCTTTTCTCGCCAACTGTCCCTTTCAGGCAAGCATTTCCTGAAGTTCAGGAAGCTACAGATCTTCCTTCTGCCCTTCCCGGGCTCTGCTCACAATCCATGCAGGCCATGCTATTGGCACACAACCCTCTGCCATGGCTTCTTAAGGCTATTCTGCCCTACACTTCTTCTCTAAGCTCTGAGTTTTCTGTGGCTCATTAGCTGGGAATTCTGACCCCTCACATCCCTGCTGTTTTACAGATCTCTCCCTATTAGTCTTCCTGGAAGTACTGAGAAATGTCACTCATTCCCCCTGCTTGCTCCACCCCTACCTTCTGCAGTGATTTTAGGCAGCCATTACATTACAGCCCAATTCCCAGTTTTCTGTGTCTGTTATCTGGACATACTGCCACTCCCTTTAACCACAGGGAAAACACTCCTAAGCTCAATAAGCTAAGAACTGAGAAGTACAAAGCAGGTCCTAGGCAAACTCCTACCAATATTAAGAGATGATGACTGTGCACTTGCATATTACAAAAGCTCACAATATCCTGGAATGAACTGCAATAACCTGTGTGTCCTTTTGATACCAAGGAGTAGAAATATAAAGCTTGAAGATGTTTTATGTTCTCTACACAGGCCAGTCATCCCTCCATGTTCTGACCTTGACAGCAAACATTTACTTTCACTAAAAAGATGCCATTTCCTACTATTGTAAGCAGCACTCTGTGATCAGTGCACAGCCTTAGAGTTAGGTCTTTTCAACTGACCTGCTATCCACTATTTAGCCAGGCAAACATTTCACTCATGAACCAGAACACAGCTTGCAAAAACCTGTATTGACACACGTCGTATCAGCTTGGCTGTGCCAAAGCAGGTACAAGGTATCAAAAGTCTACACTAAGAAATAGCAGGGAGCAACAGGGTAAAAGATGGCAAACATCACCCTACAGTGGGATGTCAGTACATTCTATGAACAAAAGAAAAAAAATCAAGACACTGCAGCTCCCTCCAGTGCACTGCTGGAATGTCCATCTCACCATGGTTCTTCCTTAAATCACAGTAAGTATGAATAATAAGGACTAAACCGTACCTTTTGAGGAGCAGGGAAGAGGAGATGGGGATAGGGCAGCAAATGTCTTTCTGGCCAAAACTACAAGATGTTCACAGAGCAGTTAAAACCCCTGCCACAGATATCAAGTGAGAAGACAGTGACAGCAGCCAACTGGACAAAGAAAACAAACATTTGGGGCCCATTTTTATTCATAAGAACTTCTGAAGTGTAGTAATACCTCCAGTTCTCTGAGCGCATTATCACATTCCTTCTGCCCGGGAGCTTGCTGGGTGCACAGCGTGATGAGCTGGTTTATACTCTCAGTCACAGCTCTAGGGAGAGTAGAAGAAAAAAAGATATGTTTTAACATTAAACTATTCCTCCTCTTAAAACTTTTGTTTCATTAACTGTACCCGGCATAAAGATTTAAAACTTTGAAGTTCTACTACATTTTTTATTTTTGGTGTTTGGGGATTAACCGTATGTTTTACAGTTCACCTAGAGACCTCTTCTTTAACAAGCTTCATGGGAGTAAAAAACGCTCACTAAAACATTTCATAGCGATCCACACCTGAAAATCTATCCCTTCAGTGCGAACAATTGAGAAGTCAGTCCAGAAGAAACAGAAGCTTTATCTGACAGCAGCAAGTGTACTAGGTGTCTGTGGCAAGGCTGCGGCTGCAGGGGTGGCCTGTGTGGAGAGGCCAGAGGCTGCCCCATGCCAGGTTCCAGGCAGCTCCCACAGACCCACCGCCGGGCACGGCCGAGCCCAGTAGCCAAGCTGGTGGCACAATGGGGAGAACATCGAAAGGAAAGGGTGGAACACCACATGGCAACGGGCTGAGGTCTACCCACTACACTAGCACAGTGACATAACCGAGTTGTTACGAGATATAGCACTTCTCCAGGTCTGATATTAACCAAATCATTTCTCAACTAGCACCCCAAAAGTCTTAAAAGACACAGAAACTAGTGGCCAGTATGTCAAAAAATGTTCGAATGTAAAGTTATTATATACCCTTTGCTAGCGAAGTCTTGTGTCTTGTCTGACATACTGTATCACATACACACATATAATCCTGCTATATATTTCTGCAGTCTGTTATCCAGTTGTTTTTCTTCCTCTTTAATCATTGATATTCTTTGAGTCAACATGCATCGGATCCCTTAGGCTTAAGGCCACAGAGAACAAGTTATTTTTGCATTACATCACTACAGGAGTTCACAGTTCTGGTGCTCTTGAGCACAGGCTGAATCTTACATACAATATAGCCACTATTTGTGCTTCCGACGAATGCTCTGATATTAAGCAAAATTCATTATAACTACATTAATTTTAGAGTAATGGCTAACCACCCAGGAAAGCAGTTTCTAGAGGAGGCGGCTTTGCAGGAGGAAACAGAAGTCCGCTGTTCATTGTTAGTAATCCAAGATCGTTTTCTATAGCTAGGCATGTTGTCACCAACAAGCAAAAACTTAGTTGTATTGGGACATTATAGTGGAACACAAGTTTTTTGTGTTGTTTCTCATGGCAAATTAGAACATGAGCGCAATCAGAGTGGATACAGAATATGCTTTCCTCTGGCCTTGAAACCTCACACGGCATTAGGATTATTTTCTCTTTAGGAAAACTGGCACTTGATAACATGATTGGTAACATCAATGACATGATTACCTAAATGGATGGTATCGTACTGTTACAGACGGAAACACAGGTGCTTATTACATATACACCAGGTCTTCTGTTTAATTCCAAGGCAAAAAGAACGGTAACTAATAGACTTCTTTAACTGAGACTCCTACCCTTTTCAGTAGCTTTGGTGTCCTTGTGGGGCCATTTTTCCTTCTTCCTCTGCCTTTTAGGACTGTTACATATCCATGTCTTGTGTCCTGTCTGGCATACTATATTATATACACATAGTCCTGCTATATATTTATATAGTCTTATCAGGTTTGTGTTGTGTTTTTTTTAACTAATTTATATTCTCCAAGTCAATGTGTGTGTGTGCATATCATGTTAGAGATTGATTATAAAGAACATTGATTATAGAATAGAATAAAATCATAGAACTAGAACATAGATTCAACTGTGTAAACACAGCTGTGTTAAGAAACCATACAATTGGTATGTTGCAATTGGGATAGAAACCAACTATATGGATTGTATCAAACAGAATTCATAAAAGAAGATGAAGGACAGACGACGACTCCGAGATGACCCTGAAACCAAGCAAGGCCTGAAACCAGGGAGGGAGAATTCTACGAAGACAGAAGAATAGAAAGAACTTAATAAATGATGTACTTCAAGGAACAGAACAGTTGCTTAGAAACTTATGAAGATTCTAGACTTGATGTAATCGGTTTAATAAATGTATATAAACTGGTCTAGCGAGTTAAGCTTTGCCACTCACTGAGGTGATGGCCCAACTCCGGGTTGTGAATAAAGCAATACCTAGTGTAACCCACTCATGTGAGAATAAAATCTTTTACTATACATGTAGTTTTATAAATATTATCTATCTCTGAAAAACAGCATGCGCGGCTTCACCAGCACAACATTAGTAGAAATGATGGATTTTCAACGTCCTGAACATCAGTGATTTCTATACATCAGAAACACGTTGTACAGACATATTAATAGATGGCAAAAATGGAAGGTTCTGTTCACTCCCAGAGAAATTTAATGCAAAAATATTTTTCCCCTGTTAAATTTAGTCTAAGAGAGACAATGCATGTTGACTCAGAAAATATCAGCGATTAAAGAAAAAAACCCAAACCTGATAATAGACTAAAATTGTCAGCTTTGTAGAGGATGCAATGTGGTCTCATGGCTCTAAAAGCCACATTTGTTTTCATCAAATACAGCATGTAAATACTTGAATCCTGCAGGGAACTCGGCCACTATTGCAATCCTCTGAGACTGCCAGAGGAAGTCAAGAAAAACGCCTCTACAAGGAGACCAAAGCTATTGAAAAAACTGGAGTGTCTATTCTGGCTGGAACAAAGAGGGAAGAAAGGAAAGAAAACACAAGAAGATTAAGAACTGTAGATTAGAACTTCTACTTCTACTGTAGAAGATGAGAGAAAAATGAGAAGAGAAGCCATCTTATAAACAGGAGGCAAAGGAAGCTGTGCCTCTTTTCTCATTATTGTGAGAAAAGAGAAAGCAGAAATTCTTGACCCTCAACCATATCACAAGCAGCCATGGAGGATTTGACAAGGGAAATATGGTGTCGTCTTAGCATTCTCAAGACAAACTGAGAATTAATGCAGTATTTACTTTTCATGGTTATCTGATGTCTATGTAAAGTCTTATGCACGCAGACACAGATACACATGCTAACGGCACAGCAAAATTGAACATCTAAAGGCTCTACACGACTTGTCTCCCTTTTTTTGTTACGTGTTTCTACAGAGAGAATACCAGCCTGGCAGAAACAATTAACTGGGCTTCACTGGGAACACTAACTTCCTCTGTGCCCCAAACAGGAATGCTCCAAGCTTAAAGCAGAAATCTGTAGCAGTCTGATACTGCAGCAATAACAAACGCTCATGCAACTCCTTCACTTTTAAGCTGTGCGCGTTTGATTAACTACAATTTTCCTAGAAGCTACTTTTTTTTTTTCAGGGGAGACAAGACATATGTCAGGATATTACTTTTTTAAAAAAAAAACAAATATGACAAAGTAAAGTAGCATAACTTCTTTAAGAAGTCTTTTATTAAAGGAGTGGATTTATTTTTTAAGAATAAAGTTATTGTTATTAGAAAATGATGATTCCAAAGTCCAGGACAAATATCAACTACATTATCTCCAAGGAAGTAACAGTCTTAACTTGCTCACTTTCTCTCTAGGCTAATATTTGTGGGTGTAAGCATTTGGAAGACAGTATTTTAAGTCACATCCATATTATCTCAGACTTTCATCCGATTTAATGTTGATATTTATAGGTGTGATGTTTATCTGTCCTTCAGCAGTCCCCTTCCAGTTTGATACTTGAACATTCTATATACAAACTTAGATAATTGAGTAAAAAGTTGATTTGTGGAAAAGAAAAATTGTGGCAAGGATTTGACAAAGCGAAGGAGAGGCCACTATCCAGTCAAACACTGAAATGCAGTGTTATTCTTCACACTAACACTGAGCATGTCAACCGAGAAACAGGGTCGACAAGACGAAATTCAGGGCGTGGCTGACAGAATCCATAAAGTAAAGGTATCTTCCACCAAATAAGCAATCTAACCCTTTCAAGTGTTCTTGATCATAACACACACACACACACTGTCAGCAATAGGTAACCACAACATGATTTTTAAGCACATCCTATATAAGAACATTATCCAATTTCTCTACTTTGTTAGGGATTGGAGAGGCTTACTGTTAGCTACTGCCTTGTCAGAACACAGATGGTAAAAACCAGTAGGTAAAACACACTAGTCCCTTTCAAAAACCAGGCCAGCTCCTCAACTGCTGGTTCTTACTTCCACCAAGGACAACAGATTATGCCAGTTAAGGAACTACTCCAAAATAAGCAGTTTCCTCCAGCCTACTTTCATTTAAATAGAACTGCAGGTTCCAGCAGAAGAATACATAAACACATTATAAATATCACAGAGAGAAGCAAATATCGTAAGAAAACCAAAAGCAAATAACATGTCCTTACCTTGCTGCTGCTGCTAAGAGGTTCTTGGCATTAGGAGCTCCAGGATCAACAGACAGAGACTTGGCAGCTAGTAACAGCTTGCTGGAAGCCATAGAGATGCTCTTGAGGTTACCTATTACTTGAATCTGGTCTTCTTTAGTCTGGAAAGCCACAGCAGCATAACATGAAGTGCAGAATTTGCAATAAAGAGTGTGTGCTAAAACCACATTTGGAAACCCAGTTTGTTTATTCATCTGAAACCAGTGACATGCAGGGCACCATAGTCCAGAGAAGGCCATGGACCAAAGCTGCTGTTCATCCGGACAGGTACCTCCAGCTTCACTGATATAACAGAAGAAGAAACCCACACAATAAATAGCTTGCTTCCTAACAATGGCTGTATTCACAAATGAGCAATGGAGAAACTTTACTACTTGTTGAATAATGCTTTTGTTGTCAAGACTCTCATGCGTCTCTGCCTGGCACAACCGATGCACATTATTCAGTCAGAGTACACTCCCTGTATTCTAGCATCCTCTGTGTAACTCACAGGCTCTCTAGCATCAAACTGGGATTATTCACACAGAAAAATCCCTCCAGAAAGTCCTCTATCCCAAGAAAATAATGTTTCTATAAGCCTACTTTGGTAAACATTCTGACTCGGATGTTCTATTACTTCTTGTAAGCTGTTGCTTGAAAAGTAAAACCTGCATATACATACAATTACAGGGCAGTACTGCACTATCACAGCAAACAGCTGTTATTAGATTCTTCTGTCAATGATCAGTAGAAGCAAACCCATTCTTTCTAACAGTCAGGGTTTTATGTAAAGAGACTGCATATCACTCGGCTGATCCGAACAGCTTTTACTCTGTATTTACACTCTGCTTCCTCCCTACCCAACATTTTGATTGGCATCCAAAATACCTAATATTGCCCCTGTTCAGTCCAAATAACTAGATACAGACAGAAAGCATTCTCTTTTGAAAGATCAGCCATTAATAACTAAGATGTTTATCAACCCCTATGTCAGCAGAATAGGCAAATCGGCAAGGGCCACCACGTTATCAGCAGCTGGAATCCTCTTTTCAAGTAGCTATTTGCAGTATCATTTCTACCTTTGCCTTCCTTGAATTGCCTCAGACAAAACACTCTAAATGTCAGTGAGGCCCGTGGCTAAAAAGATAGTCAGGTACCTAACTCCTACTCTGTTTCAGAGAATCAGCTGATATTTGGTGCCTGACTTCACTTCATGAATCTGGAACCTGAATGATTAAGTTTTGACGAAGAATAATCAGCAGCCACTGTCCGATCTCTCTACTCAGCTCTATGTACAAAGCATCTTCTCCCTAAAGACACTTCATAACAGACTTCAAAGGACTGGCACACTCAAGACCTTCTGGTCAATTTTGTTTCAGCAATCATTTCTTCAGTTTGCAAGATCCTCCTACTCACTAAGGCAAAATAATCTGCAGGTTCTTTTTTCTGCAAGTCCTCCTAGCTCTCCTGGTACATGACCCTTTTATACCTGCTGACATTTGTTATGTTAAATCATGCCCAAGTGACCTATTAGTGTAATCCAGTACACCTAAACCCATTAAGATAGAATGAAAGAGATATCTCCAACTCCAAATGAGCGCCTCGAGTACTAGGAATAAGCTAGGTAATACGTGACAACATTCCTGACTGTTACTCCGTTTATCAGGATAGAACTCTGCCAGATTTTAAACCACTAAACAGAAATCCCAAGTGCTTGCTGTCAGATCCATGGCATTTTAGCTAGCCCTCTTCCAATGCTTGCTCCGCTCTGCAGCAGGTGCACACCAGCATGCACCATAGAGCAGTATCAAGTCTGGATTTTAAACGCATCTTGTCCTCCCCCTACTTTAAGCATTTGAAAATTAGCAAAGAATGGTGCTATATTTTGAACAGTGTTCACATAAATTGTGCTTCATGGTAGTTCTACCAAAATAGAAGCAATCCTTCCCATAAGCCTTGAGAGGTTCAGAACACCTTTGTACCTTCAGATATACAGCTCAAATTAGTTAACAGCCCAAACTAGACTGAGAAGCATGAAGTCATATTTCTGACTGGGCACAGGAACAATATCAGCATCCTGCGTAAAACGCAAATGCCGAGTTGACTTCACTCCAGATAACCAGTTCTGGATGACTGCTTCATAACAAACATCACCTGTCATATTTGGACAGGCTCACAGTAGCATATTGTACTGTGTTACAAAATAAGCAAGATACTGTACTGCAAGAGACTGTGCCCAAGATAACTGTTGCTCCCACTAGCAAGACAAAAAACTTACTTGTGCTTGCCCAGCCATTTCAATACCAGCATCAAGAAATTCATCAAAATCATCGCTGAATTTTCCAGAGGCTGCAGCTAGTTCCCCACTTTGGCCCCGTGTAGCATGAACGACTTCTCCCGCTGACTGATTCAGGTCTGCTGCTGCCTGGTTCAGTTCACTCTGAGCTTCTTGAAATGACTTAGAACTTGGAGGTAGCTGGAAGAGACCATGTGCTGTATTTTATTGTCTGTCTCATCACACCAGACCTTCACAACTGGAAAGTTCAAAACAATTCAAGAACACTAAATGCAATACAGTTATGAGCTTCACATGCAAGCTAGAACAGGAGTACTGCAAGTGGACTGCTAGCGATTCAGTTCTGGACGCAGAATAGTCCAACTATGGGACAGCTATTAACCAGAAAGCTATACAATGACCTTAGTCCCGCTGTTTCTTTCGAGGGACAGACAAGTACATAAGCCTTTCAAGGGACAGAGATGACGATAGCTATCTTATGGTTCAACTACGAAATTCAAAGTGATGAACTCAGCAGTAAAAGCTGGAGAATTTTGGTCTCCAAGTCATCATTCACTTCCACACACAAGCTTTCCAGAACACCACACAAGTATTGGCAGCTCTTCACAATGACTCTAAACTCCTGATCTGGTTTTACCAAAAGGCATTGCACAAACATATCAAAATACAATTCCTCCTTCATTCACAGAGTAGCAGGGTTACTGGTAGGTGAAGACAAAATGTTGTTCAAATCATATAATGTTCCGGCAAATTACCAGTGCACGAAGGGGTTTTTTGACACAGATGCAGTTAAACAGAAAGACAACTATTCTTCTCCTTGCACGAAATGACCACAGATGCACCAAATTTTTTTTGACCGACCACAATGCTCCTTATACTGAAGTGATCACTTCTAGGTGGGAGATGGATTATAATTTTAAAATCTTCATGTTCTTCAAAATGTTAAGTCACAGTTGGCATTTTCAAAAAAAACAAACTAATGCTGATCTATGACAACAATTTTAATACTGCCTTCAGAAGCCACAGACACATTTTGCCTTTCCCATAAACTAGAATAACAGCATTTCAATCAAAGTAGCAGCTACCTAAATTGCATATATTTAAAACTTCTATGAAGTATACTTAGGGCACATTTACTACATAATTTTACACATGGGGAATCTAGATCTGCTTTTCAGGTCTCTGAAATTTATTTCCATATTAAAAGACACCTCACCGAATCAACAAGGAGCTTCTTGCTAGATTCCCCAATGCTCTTCAGGGCCACATCCACATCCTTTTGTCCAGGCAGACAATTCACGCAGTTATTCAAAGAGTGAGATACTGCTTTTGCCACCTACAACACATAAGTAAACACATCCACACCAAGAAAGGTTTAAGTGGTCAGTTACCTAGTAGGAGCACATTCTGTAGCCAGCTATTCCTACACTCCGACTCTAACAAGACCATTTTTGAGGCTTGTGACTTCCTTGGTTTGCTCACCTGTAGCCTAGCAGTAGTCATCATTTACGCTCACCATTTAATAGGATAGTGTTAGCAGGACAGGTCTAGAACTGCTCCTGGCACCTGGGATAAAGGCCACAGCAGCGCAGATAAGGGAATGTCCTTGAAGTTCACCATGTACTAACAACAGAAATCCCTTGCAAGCTACTTTTTTTTTTTTCTTCAAAGTCCTGATTAAAACAAATGTGTCCTCATAAGAAATTATTTAAAATACAAGCCAATTACAGAACTTTTCAAACCAGTAAAAAAGAACCTGTTACTCTCTAAAGTCTTCAAAAGTAGTGGTGCCACGTGTAGAAAACATGCATTCACTTTTTGAGTATAACAGGAATACGGATCCTTCATCTGATAACAGTGATTTTAACAGTTGTTTCCTTTTTGCAGTCAGGCAACATACTCGAATACGTTGTGGGTAAAAGCACTTAACTGCATCTTTGTCTAAGTTTATTTTTCTAAAAGATGACTAAAATACCATACTTTGCACCATCTGCACTGTTTAACATCAGCATGATATTACTATCTGGGAGTTACTGGAAGGACTAAGAATCTGACATTCCTTGCATCCTTATTTTCTGTTATTCTCTCTCGTTATTTAATACTGCCTTTCACTGGGAATTTGATAATTCACGTAGCTGTTCAAGTCGCAGCTTACCTGGGCTAATCTCTGCTGACTGTCTGCGTCCCCTGGTGCAGCCAGGGCCTGCTTCGCCTCCTGAATAAGCATAGCAGAGCCTTCCATAACATCCCTTGCTGAATCCAGCATCGCGTGTGCTGCCACAGGGTCAGTAGTAGATGCTGCAACCCCTCGTGCTGCCTGAGCCAAAGTCTTCAAAGCCTGAGCAGTTTCTCGAGCAGCAACTCCTATGTTTAGATTTCATCAAGGATTCTATTAGTATGCTTAAAGACAATCTTTGAATTTTCTGACAGATGAATATGCAGGTAATGATCCCATTGCAAAAAAGAAGTTCATAATTCCTTGCTTGAAGTAGTCTATGACAAGAAACCGTCCTATCAAGTATTATAGGGAAAGCAGAGCTTTCGCAGAGACACTACGAATAATACGTTACCTGTGTAGTGCTCGTTTCCTTGAGCAGCACAAGTCAACAACTGGGCCATGGATGAACCCACTGCCTTGGATGTACTTCCCAGGTCCTGAGCACATTTCTCAAGCTGTGAAAAATTGCAAAGGAAAAAATTCTTCAAGCTCAGCTAAAACTAATACCTTTTTAAAAGGTACTAAAAAGTTCCTCATTCTACAAAAACCAGGTTCATCTACCGAACACACACAGAGGCTTTTCCGAAACCTGATTAGTATGTTTTCCCTGTCCAGGGTGAAATAAATTAACATATCATATAATATGAACAAAAAACCTATCTTATAATTAGCAATGGAAATCAATACCCTCATCTGAGAAGGGGGTTTTGCCAAATAAAAATTTCCCTTTCTAAGCCTACCAGGACTGGTCTTAGAACTATTGAGTTCTCATCTTTAACACTAATGAATAGAAATTTTTTGACAAGACCGAAACATTGCTGCTACTAAATTGTAATTTGTACAAACAGAGGAGAGTACTATGAGTAACTCTGCTACAGAACATGCTTCTGGTGTAGTAGGAAATCATATCTTTTTAAAAGAATTATTGCAAAATCCTATCAGTGTCATTATCCAAAGCCTCATGACTTGTTTTGCTTCTAATACTTAAAATTTTTAACAGCTAACTCTGTTTGTTTGTTTTTAAATGAAGAATATCTTTCCTCAATTACAGTTTCTCCTGGGAGAGGTTTTAACTGTCCATCCACAGCTGCCATCTTCGCATCTTGCAGCTCATTTTTGAGTGTCTGGACTGTGTTCAAGGCAGAATCGATTTCCATTGGGCCACATGCTTCATGAGCCTATTCAGAAATCAGATCAATATCACTGTTAGCAGCTATAAGCCACCTGAAATAGTAAATGTTTCAGACAATCTCCCCCTCCCACATTACTGCACTCATTACTTTAGAGGCCATTGTGGGCACTTTGAGCATTACGCATCATGGATTCTAAACTCCTGTGCAATATTCTTCGCTTGTGAACAGAGTAATACACTGTTAAGAGCCACCAGGGGAATGAGACGCGCTTAGCTTGTGTACACACACCTTCACACTGGGCAGTCCAGGTGCTGAGTAAATAACTGCTGCAGTCTGGACTTCACCTTTGACAAACAGGTTAAGCATGCAGCATGATTAAAGTCACACTGAACCCTCTGATGTGGCAGCTCACAGTCATCAACACCTGAGCTGGAAATTTCAACGGTAGCTCAGGTGTAGTCACCTATACAGTACAAACCTGGTTTGGGGCCTCAGTGTACACACAGAAAAAGGGCAGACTGCACTGATGCTTTTTTTGTAAATCCATACCTCGTTTAGAAATCTGTGTGTGAAACACAGACAGCCCCTGCTTCCCTGAATTTTACAGATGATAGCTCCAGTTCACAATCACAACAGTGAACACAGTAGAGCCTTATCTGGGTTCTCCCCAGCTTGGCAGGTGCACGAGATATGCTTCCCTTTCCCCACTCTCTTTCAGATATAACAGCAGCTCAGAGCTTTGATCTGCTACTCTGTGTATACCCTCCTCTTGTCCTTCTGGTATGGAAGGGGTAGCACATGCTTTCCAGTTTTCTCGCCACTTCTCCCTCCCCTTTCCGTCATGACACAGAAGCCACCTGGAAATCTGAGCAAACTGTGCACAAAAAGCAACACTGAGAAGTAAACACTGCCTGAGCACGAGCCGTTCCCTTGGGGGGGACACAGTGGGCCAAGCAGGAGCGAGCCTCTGACCACCACCCAAGCCATCTTGCTTTAGCTGATTAAAACTAGCATTTACCCACCTTCTGGGAGGCAGTTCGTAGCTCCGCTAAGCTGGTAGCAAGATTCTTTGCACACTGACTTAGCTGCATTGCTGCTGCTTGATCAGCCACAGTGGGGACTGCAGCTTTAGCAGATGCCACCATTTTACTTCCAGGCTGTTCAAAGAAGAGCAGTGAACACAATTGGTTTTACTAGCTCATTTTCTCTAAAGAAGGCTTAGGCTTCAATAAAACTGCTTCCTCCATTCATGCACTCATGAGGTTTCTAGATCTGCCATAATGACCACTTCATGCACTTCCCTGCTCCTTAACCATGCCCCTGCTAGATCCCAGCCTTTAATTCATATGTTGCACCTTGTCACAATTCTGCATTGGAGTGTCCTCTGCAGCAGGGCTCATTTGTGCTTTGCTGGTACAATGACTGCTGCATTGGTCCCAATGTCTGCTGCGGCCTTTGAGTACTCATGTAGACTACCTGAAAATACTTCAATGTCCAGTTTTGCCATTCAGCATCCACATGATACGAGCAAGTCCAGATGACACAGATGGCACATTTGTCCCAATGTTTCAGAATATTAAACTCTGACAAAATTCTGTGAGTTGAAAACTAATTCAAGCAATGACTCTTCACAGGGTTTGCTGCTAGTACAATCAAAATACTTTGCTGATTCTCACCATCACCGTGGTACACACATCCAGCCAGAGGGGAGACAGGTCTTTTCAATGACTCCAGAGGGAATCATATAGCAAATACTCAGAGTGAGAGCATTGTTTGCAATACCTCTCCCTACAAGGGACCATAAAGAAATTGCTAACCGCAACCAATAAAGGGTTCATTTTCATTCCACATTTAAGGCAGGACTAACTGGTGCCAAGTAATGATCATACCATTACATGGAGAATTGCTTTCTTCCATTTTTCTCTTGTAACTTCAACAATAAACCAAATAGTTTTGTAATCAATGCTCAATTTTATTTACTTATATTTTAAGATGTTTTGGAAAAAACACAGAATCAAATTTTGTGTTTTTTTCAAAACTTCAATCAAGATACAGGCTAGTGTCTAAAAAACCACGGCAACATCCCCTTTCATTTGTGAATAATTCTGGAGCTTGCTGCTGCAACACTAACTTGACTTTCACTAATAAAGGTTACAACAGCATCACACATTCAGACCTCTGCTTAGAAAAATACTAAATTCTCTCCATTTTGTTCTTTAAACACTTTTCAAGACGACACGTGCCACAGCAATGAATGTTTCTTCTCCACACACTTCAGTTTTCCTGTTATTTTTATCCTCCATATTGGCAGTTTTCACTCTCCACAAACTCAACACAGTTCAGCCATCTGACCTGGGGAACTAAATTCTCCTTAGCTAGAGCTCACAGTCAGTGATGGCTGTCTTTATGTGCCTCTTTACAGTTTACTGCTTATTTAACACTAATAAAAACATACAGCATGAAAAAATGCTTTTCACTCTGACAGAATCTACTACAGCAACTGATTCACTTCACCTGAAGGAAGTTCTGGCTGGAGTTTATCAAAGCAAGCTGGGCACTGAGGTCTTCTGCCTGAGCTTGACTTCCTCTTACACCCTGCACCAACTGAGGAATGTGGTCAGCAACATTCTGTAACAAAAAAAGGGAAAAGCTTTCAGTAAACAAATAAAAACTCCAAACCCTCTGACATTACAGCAAGCCATCTCGCCACCTGCCTTAAAGACAACCTGTAGTACTCACAGGTACAATACTCCTGTGCCTTCACAGAATTTGTTTAGGATTCCATGGAATTGAATTAATACACGATAGGTATTTTTCAGAAACATTCTGCTTCTACTTAAGAAATCTTTATTCAAGCTACTCAATAGTTTAAAGATCCTACAAGACAATATAAGATTTTAATGCAAAATTATGTACAAAAAGTATTTCGAATAACTTCCTTCGCATGTTCAAATGCCAGCAGTGGAGGTGACAGATTTTTCAAGAGAATGTCTTGCTTTCAGAATAACATTGTGTTTTACACGCAAGCACCTCAGCTTACTTTTCCCTGACTTGTAACGATACCAACTTTATAGTATGGCTGGAGCAACCTGAAGGGTGTATTGCTAAAACTTTATTCCTGGACTGCCCGTACTCACGCTCCTTGTCCATCCATTTCCCAATAACACTTACTTCAGCAGCGCAATACTGTATTCCCTCCCCACCATTCACCACCACTCTCTGCGCTCAGCCATTCAGCCAGTTCTTTATCCAGTGAAGAGTACACCCATCCAAACCATGGGCAGCTAGTTGCTCCAGGAGGATGCTGTGGGGAACAGTGTCAAAGGCCTTGCTAAAGTCCAGGCAGACAACATCCACAGCCTTTCCCTCACCCACTAGGTGGGTTACCTCGTCATAGAAGGAGATCAGGCTGGTCAAGCAGAACCTGCCTTTCATGAAGTCATGCTGGCTGGACCTGATCCCCTGGCTGTCCTTCACATGCCCAGTGAGCGCACTCAAGATGAACCACTCCACAATCTTCCCCTGCACTGAGGTCAGAATATAATTTTTTTAGCTCTATTTATGTATGAAAATCCATGGACAGAGGTCACAAGCTGGAGGCAGGAGCTGGCGCCTGGCTGAAGGTGGACACCAGGGGAAGGGACAGTTTCTGTCTGTCTGTCCATCCAGGCATGAGACACGCTGTTGTGGATGTGTGGACTCGGCCTGCCCCATTGGACATCTCTTGGCGCACAGAGCCAGATGGCTGCTGAGAGGCAGGTGAGGAGCAGGGAGGAGGGCTGGGGGCTGCCCCAAGGTGCCAGCACCTCAAACAGGGTGCGGGGTCCCTTCCCAGCATGGGGATTTTCCCCCAGCTGCGTGACTGCAGGCAGGAGAGAAGCCGTGAACCCATCTCATGTTGCATAAGTACTCTTCCAGCCAGAAGAAACCCTTCTGCATTGTATTGTCATTTTCTATTTTTTGTTTAAACACAATTTCTTTAAAAACCCTAAAGCAACATTAGTCAGAGCTAGAAATTAAGCTGCCAAGTGTAGCTTAAACAAAAAAGAACAGCTTCTCACCAGACACTGAATTCTAGCTTGGAACCATAAAAATATGCTTGATTTCAGGCATATGTTGAAATCTGCGGTCTTGGCAGCTTTAACTTCAAGCTAGGAATAACATTAACCCCATAGTAAGGTTTATAACTACTTCTTCACAGTGACATTTAAGGCCCCAGTTGGTTGCAGGCTGAATATTGGAATAGGAGGATCAGTGTTGTTACTTACACAGCCAATTATATAACCCATACATTAAATAAGTATTTCACTCCATTATAGAATAAACCGCTTTGGTACCACATCCTTTATTGTGGAAAACTCAAAAGTTACCTTTATACCACAGCAGACCTCAGTCCCACTTCACCACACATATCCTTCAACAGCCTGCTTTGCTGATCATAGAGCTACTCACCTGCTGAAGAGCTGAATGCATGGCCAAGACTTCTTGACAATGTACAGATTTCTGAGCAGCCAGACCCCTCTGCACAGTGCTTCTAGTATAGCTCTGCATACACAGTAGTGCTGACTGATTTGCAGTAAAACTTGTACTTAAAGCCCTTGCTTCAGGCGAGTTGGTTGTTACTCAACAGATACATGCTGAGGTATGTAAGCCTGTCCATCCCTTACTGCAAAGTGTTTGCAGGGATATTTGTTACAGGCAAGTACTACATGGCACTTACAGTAGCTCAGCTTTTCAAAGCTTTCCATGCAGTAATGCATGGAAACTATTGATAATACAATAAATGAGAGTTCTCCAGAATCCATACAATGAATGTGTGTGGTGGTTTTGGGTTTGGGTTTTTTTGATCTTCTTTTGAAGTTGCAACAGCACTGTTATAGAAAGTGATCTTCAGTTCCCCATAAAGCAGAGTTCAAGAGTTATTTATCAGTGATTTGTGGTATGTTTACCTTACAGCTCTGCACAAGTTGCTGGTGGGCTGCTGTGTTCTTATTTGAAACAGCTGCATTCTGAGAAGCTGCGATAGTCTGAGTAGCAGCAGCTGCAGCTTGCTTAGCTGCAATCTTTGGAGAAAAAGAAACAGTTAAATAAATTTAAAGTTAAATCAGTGGTAAGTCTGAGTAATTCAGAGGATTAAATACATATTATAGGCAACTTTGACAGATTAATACATTATATCCCTTGATTAATTTGATTCGCATTAAGGAAACTCAGGATTGCTCAAGATGAAGATAAGCTGAACACTGTTATCCATCTCTAACTTGCCAATAAAGAAAAAGGCAGAACTAGAGTGATTCTAAGATCTTACTCCTTCATAGTTTAGGTTACAATATGACCAAAAGAAGTCAATTACAGAGAGCCAAAACAAGTCTAATTGATTAGCTCCTTACAAAGAAATCCAGAAAAAACAGGGAAAGTAGATACAGGGCTTCACACTATTATGTTCACACCTCTGACTCAAGAGAGCCAGCTTCCACTGAGACCGCTCTGCGGTAAAAGCAAAGATACTAACATGACGCAGAGGTACAAAACATTGGTATTACTGACTCTAAAAGCACAGGAAGGACCTTCTTCAAATATCTATGAGTCTTTTACTATTAACCTCTTCTCATTACAAAACCAAAAATTTAACAATTTATCCAACATATTCCAAAAAGTTTTACAATACTTTTCCTTAATTGGCCCACTAAGTACAACTAAGCATGAAGTTCATTCTCGTCATTACACATTTCACTCCTTTGTGAGGCAGTATATGCTATAACAGCAAAACAGAAGAAGTCCTTTCTATAAAGCTTTCTTGCATGCAGTTAGAAAACTGAAACATCAGCATTTATTTCTTGAAATACTCCTGATTTTTGGTCCTAGCCAGATACAGTAATTTAAATGCACTTCTGGAACATGGTTACCTACTCAGATTCTCCTTATTTGTCTAATCTCATTGCACTTGAATCAGACTACTGTAAAACCACAGCTGGCAACTACGAATTATGAAAGACTTCTTTTTTAATCTATTTCTTCTACATTTTTGCTAAGAAGTAGGCAAGGTTTTATCTTCCTGAAGACAAACTTCAGAGATATTTTGTCCTTTGCACACAGTAAACTGCCTTTCCCCCCCTTGGCTGTGCTACTAGCCATGCTGTATCTTTTCACTTTCGTTTCTGCTTCTTTGATTCCCTGAATAAGTTACCAGTTTAATTGGATATGGTGCAATTCAACATAGTTTTGCATGGAAATTTATGTGAAACTCCAGCAGATATACTAGCAAAACCACCAAAAGATACTGTGTGTAACTGACAGATGATACAGATAAAACAGTAATGAAGTAGTTTTAGCTCAGCTGTTCTAATTTTATGACTACGCCACCATCAAACACCTGAGTCAAATTTTTACACCAGCATCTACATTAGTGATACAAGTTGCTCAGTTTTCTGAGGATTATAGTATCATATGATGGCATCTCCAATTCCAAGCCTTGTACTCTGTAACTGAGCTTACAGTGCTATCTTTCTATGCTTAGCACTTTTCCTGAAATATACATTTCTACTTGCTTGAAATGATCTACAGACACTAATTTCCAAAATGGAGTAAACTGAAAATTCAACATTATCTAGTTTCCCACCTCTAATCTGTTGACAATTTTCTTCTTGATGGCATTCTGCGCAGCAGCATTTGTAGCAACCCGCAGTCCCTCTGCTGCTTCTCTCAGACGCTGCTGTTGATCCTCATTTTCAGGATTGGCTGCAGCTCCCTGCACAAAATTTCAGAGTGAAAACACGAGCCTCAGTAAAAGTTCCTGGAGACAATGTACACGAACATCAAGGCTTTAGTTCCAGACAGTGTCTGCTACAGCAGCCTTTATTTTCCTTATATTATCTTCACCAAAGTTAGAACAACATTAAAACTTTACAAGACTCTGAAGCAGAAAATTTATTGCTAGTGCAAAGTTGTCACTGTACATGTCAGGTGCTTTGAGGGAGGAAGCTGAACATTTGCTTCGTATACTACTTTAGGTGCTTGGGAAAAAAATCCTTTGTAAACTGCTTCCACTATGATCTGCAGTCACGTACTTTGATTATATGATTGCAGGTTTTGAAAAAAACAATCTATTTTTTTCAATTCCCAATTCAATCTGCCTTTCAGTAACTGCACTCCAAACCTTGAGATTTTACACAGTAGGTTATCTTCATTTGAAGCCTGAGAAAGTACTGGAAAGTCAAGGATATGCTGTCGCCAGGCATATGGGCCTTCCAGAGCCGTAGCAGAATGGCTGGCCTGAATCTGTAAAAATCATTTAAGTGCAGGATCTAGGAAACAATTCAAAGAACATATTCCTCCCTAGTGGATTTAAATAGGTTTCTAGCACAGAAAGGGAAGAAAAGGTTAGATATTTGCCTCTTATGAGAATAGAGGGGTGAGGGGAAACAACAGAGGCAAGATTCCCCAGGTGGAAAAAACTGTTCCCAAGACAAACAGAGGCAGAGTTGCTTTGTTAACGGCTTTTGTAAGAGCGATTTGTAAGACACAGCTATGGGTTTGTTGCTCCATTTGTATTGGTAGACTGGCACAAGACTTAGCATCACAGTGGTTATGGCTGGTAGTTACTGCCTTAGATGGCTTGAGTCATGACCACCCCGCACACAGGTGAGCAAAGCACTGCAGGAAGGGTTGTAAAAACAAAAAAACCCAAGTAACTAAGAAACTGTTTTTTTCTGAACATACCTAGGGTAAGCCACTAAATGCAGAACATTTACTTGATAAGAAAACCCATCTCTACTATCAGCCAGATCCCACCTCTAATAGCCCACATACCATCTCTTCTTTGTGTATAACCATACAACTTTAAGCTGACAGTTAGTTCATTTTCCTGGTACCTTTGCAGCTTCAACCATGCGGGCTGTAGAATCTGCCAGGAGCTTTGCGGCAGCCAAAAGCTTCTTGGAGTTGTCCATGTCGATTTCTGCTTCAGCATCTGACCGCATGGCATTGACAAGGTCAGAAGTGGCCTGAGCCAGCACCCTGGCCTGTCGTACCATTTCACCTGTGGTGTACAATTATAGTTTTATTTTCCGTCTCTCTGCATTTCAGTTTTGCTTTCAAAAGTCATATCAGCAAGATGAAAATAAAGTTACATTTGCTGAAGTACTCTTTTGACTTGAAAATTATATACAAATAGTTCTTCACTTAGAAGCTTCATAAAAAAATCTTGGATCGCAACATAAATGAAGGAAACTGCTACAGTGGAGGGTAAGAAAAAATGCAGTATTTGCATTCTAGACAGCAAGACAAAAACACACATATTGATACTTTCAGGTAACTTTGAATATACAGTTGTGAAACTCTTGGTCCAGTAAAGACTAATAATTTTGCTTTCAAATTGTGGCCAAGATTTAACCACTTTAATAAAAATAACCCATTTTTTCACCTGTTTTTCTTTGGGGGAAGTTCTTCTGGGGAATTATCTTCTGTCTAACATAACCTAAATTGAGAACTCTGTCAGAAGAGACTCAGCATCAATTAGGTGGTTTCGGGCAAAAATAAGGTGTATATTTAAGATACTGGAATCATGTTCCGCTCATGGTGAAGCAGAGAGATGAAAGAGCAATGCTTCTGAAGTGGACACATACCCTTTCTAGAGCAAATTCATTTGGTCACTAAAACATACACCCGAACCCATAAAACCTTTGGCTTCCTTCAAGCTACCAAATCAAGTCAGATGTGTTTGGGTCTAAGGCCTCATTCTTTTCAAATGCTCTTAAAAAATCATGGGAAAGAAAAATCAAAGCAGCATTTGTCTCACATGTAAAGGTGACTTGTGGGCTCCAGGATTAAATGCCTTCTTACCAGGCTCCTTTTTTGCATATGCAAACAAATCAGTTTTCTAGCTGTTATCAACTATTTCACAGTCTGCAATTTTGCAATTCAAATTTTTACCAACGATGGCTAACTCAGCTCCCAGTTCAAATATTCCACTTGAAAAAAAAAAAAACCTTTAAAAGCCCTTTCTTACAGTATTAGGCCAGTAAATCAAAGACAAAGAATAACATGCTTGGGCAATAACACAGCAGTCACAAGCCAGAGTAACTTCACTGCTAAAACTGTGCCTACGGGAGCGCATGATAAGTTGGAAACACCAGCTGGAATATGAACACCTTCTACTAAAAACTGAGTGTTTCACAACAAGATATTTGACTGTGAACAGAAAAGAAATTTCATTCAAGATCATCTCTTTTACCATATCCTTCCATACAGAAGCTGAATAAGTGACAGCTAACCATAAAACCTGATGTGTTTTCTTGTGCACGTGTACAGTAACTAAATTCCTTACGTTAGCTGCAGAGCATTACAAAAACTTTTTCCACAGCTTTCAGTCGGAAGATTAAGAGTGGTTTAGTGAACATTCCTGTGCATCTTTTAAAAATTTTAATCAGTCAGATTTCTCATAAAGAAGATTCTAGGGTCAAAATACACTGAGAATTTCACTAGTTGCTTCTCTGCACATGTTTCTCTAGAAGAGTGTTGCATGCTGAAATGACAGTTCCTTAAAAAAAGACACATCAGAAAGTTTTCTTTCTTAAACATAACTAAGATGGACTTTACAAGAAAAGATTGTTTGTTCATATCAACTGTAAGGCGAATACAACTGTGACTGAAATATTTACTTTCCTGGCCCTGTGTTTGTATAACACGAAAGAAAAGACCAAAACCATACTATTCACTGTAACTGCTTTTAAAAACTGATCCCATTTTAAACTTTCTACGAATTGTCTTGATTTCAAGTTGATAATGTCCCTTTGTCCTGGTTGCGGCTGGGCCAGAGTTAATTTTCCAGTTGTCCTACCAGTAGCTGCTGTGTTTTGGATCTAGTATGCGGAGAATGTTGAATACACTGATGTTTTTAGTTGTGGCTAAGAAATCAAGGACATTTTGCAGTTTCCCATGTTTGGCTAATGAGCAGGTGTGCAGGAGCTGGGAGGGAGCACAGCCAGACAGCTAGCCCAAGCTGGCCAGTGGAAATATTCCATACCATAGACATCATGTGCAGTTTACAAATGGGGGTTGCCCTTTTTTGCAAAAAGGAACTCCCTTTTTTGCCAGTTTGGTGAAAACCACAAACTTTGGGAAATCCACAAGCTCCATGATTGCTACTCGGGAACTGGCTGTGCAATTGGTTGTCAGGTGGTGAGAAAAACTGTATTGTGCCTTAATTGCTGGCTTTTGGGTTAAACCACGACACCCTTCATGGTGTTCTACCTCATAACATTCACGATTATTGAAATTTCACCATTCTAAGTAATTTACTGGTTCTTTATTAAAAATTCATATCGACTCTGTTAAATGCTAGGCATCTCAAGTTTTGGTTGGTTCTAGAAGCTGCACATTTTAAAAATGTCATAGGAAAAAGCAGAAGTAAGTTTCAAAACCTACAACAAAATCTAAGCATAGTAAAATCAATCACTGGGAAGTATTTGATCAGCTACCCATCTTCATATCTGGAGATGAGGAATTGCTATGCAATTTTGTGAAGTGAAGCAATGGTGGAAAACAGACAAAATACTACAGTGATCCTGCAGCTCAATATTCAATGTTTTCACAGAATATTCATCCTGTCTAGTACACAGCTACGTGCATTTCGCTGTTTTAATATTGTGGGTTCAACAACTACCCACCACGACAGCACCAGCCTAGAAGCACAGTACATTTCAGAGAAGGTTTTTACTTGCATTATTTGAAATGTGGTCATCTCTAAGTCATAGAAAGTTATCACCCATTAGAGAAACTTACCAGCATCTCCCATGGAACTGAAAATACTCTCTGTGACACACATGATGGTATCTGTCGCCTGGTCATAGCGCCCAATGGGCTCTCCCCTACTCGCAAACTGGCGGACGTGCTGCAAGAGGTCGTTCAGGGCTTGGCTGACAATGCTGGCAGCTGCACTGACCTGCTTCAGTAACTCAGTGTCATCTGTGGCAGCCTGGCAGGCCCTCACACAATTCTCCACTGAACGGTCTACCAGTTTCCCTGCCTCAATCAGCTGTTCCTGACACACTGGAGAGCTGATGGTGGGACTCACAACCTGCATGGGGAAACGACACAACGCATTCAGAAAAGGCTTACTTGCAAATTTTCTAACTACTAACAAGTGAAAGATGTACTACGTGAGTTTCTAATCCTTAACTTACCTGTTTTCCCTAGACAGCAAACCCTGAAGAAGTGAGTATTTAAATAGGTAGCTTCAGACATCTAGATTAGGAATTTGGGCTCTGCATATCATTAAATTAATCTCAATTTAGATTCTGAGAATGGAAGCCCTCACCTTGTTTCATGCTTCTTCAGCAGCTGCTGAACTGAGCAAACACTAGAGAGTGGTTCTGGAGGGCTGGCATAGACCAGACTCCTCCAGAGAAACTACGTCTACTGGCACACTTCTGTACTCCATTCCTCCTGGAACTCCAAGTAAAATGAAATCTTAATTAGAATTGGTCTTGTAAAGCCTTCTTATTATCAGCCTTTTGTTTGTTTAAATAAAAGTAGTGTCTGGCACAAGCCAAACAACGTTCTACTTCTGAAACTACAAGACAAGTAATAAACCCCGTAATCCACAGATTAGAAACAACCCTCCCCCATTTTGTTCAGGCATATCTGGACAGCTTTTAACAATGAGAACGCTCTGCATATCTTATGAGGAAAACAAGACACCACTGGGTCTCTTACACCACACTGAAGATATTCACAGGAAGTAAGAACATCAAGTCCACATAATGAAAATTCGTACATATGCATTACAAAAAGCCCTTGCAGCCAGAGAAATAAATATTGAAAAATTAATACTTAACATAGGCTATTAATTTTAATATAAACCTTCTGGAAACAGGTATTCAACTGTTGTGAAACATCCAGACTGCAGACTTAAAAGCAGCATCCAAGTAGGAAATGTAAACTCTTGAATTTTTAAAATTATATGAGTATTTTATTTATTTATTTATTAAGACAAAATGATTGCAGAAGATGTAGTGCTCCAACTACAGACTCCAGAATTTGAGGTCTGATCTCAACTGCTTTGTAATTTGCTTATACTGAAAATCAGTACTTGGCCAAAACCAATGGATCTGTTAAAACAACTGGACTACTGTAAATTAGTGCAAATATGTTTAAAATCCATGATCACCAACTCAATTTTATTTTCAGCAAGAATTTCAACTTTTAATTATTTAGCTTTAGATGAGGTGAACCTATCCTAATTCTAAGCTTTATTAGGAAACTTGCACAGTCCCCCAGGAAAGCTATGCTTCTCGAACTAATATTTTTTTTTTTTACTTTTTTATTTTATCATTATTAGTAGTTCATCAGATGGGCTCTTGTCTGTGGAAGCTTCTCTGAAGATTACAGCAATACCTCACATCCTGTGGGCTCCTGATTGCCACTATCATGGGTGACAATTTATGAATTAACACCTTTGATATTGCATAAATCTAGAGCTATGATATTAACACAGTATATTGCCTGAGACCACTGGAAACACGCAGAAGCATACACTCGAAACAGTGCCTTGCCACCTCACGAACACTGCTAGCCTCACCTTCGCACAAGCCACAAGCTGGGAAGTCGAGAGTGCACACTGTGTAGCAGCAGCAATGACCCTGTTCTGCAGGACTGTATCCTCAGCCACCTGCGCTACGTTCTTGGCCTTCAGCACTAACATGGCAGCAGCGTTTGCAACAGCTTTGGCCAGACTCATCAGAACATCCTGGTAAAATAAAGGGAAAACTCAGTCTTTTGAACAAAAAAACTATATATGTTGTTTATATTAAGATCAAATCTCCTGAAGGTAAGAAGTTCTCCTGTATCAAAACAAGCATTTTGTTTCACATAAAGCAGCAAACGTGGCTATTCGAAGATTCAACAGTTTCCTGTTCTCAGTACAACCATTTCTCTATTTATGTTATCAAATTACTAGACTGAATGAGTATGGACTATCAAATTCTGAATTGGCTCAGAGTCCATAAGAACAAATCTATGTCCCAAATTGCAATGTGCTTATCCTTTCCTGAAAATACCTTACTAATACAAAACCATCTGGAGTTCACCACTAAACATGCAATAAATATCTGCAATAAGGACGACAACCTCAAGGAGCAAACTGCTGAGGACAGACAGTACTTGAGTTAATACTAAATTCAAGTACTTAATTGTGCTTGACAGTAACAACTGCCACTGTTCTTGAAAATGCCATTTCCAACCACAATATTTCCTTGTCCATGATGTAAATATAGCCCTATAAATTACTGCTCCAAAATATAACTCAAAACAGGTCTTAATTCCAGAGCATTTTTCCCTTGTACAAAAATAATTTGACTAACTCTGAAATTAAGACATGCTCATGTGTTAACTCCTGCAATGAAAAAGTTCAGAAAATATCTTCCCCTTTCCCCACTTAAAATGCTACATTCCATATACTTTGGTTTTTTAGTGGGATGGAGTCTTCCTAATGCCTGTTCTGTTAAAATGACCTGGCTTTCCTGCAGAAAGATACTACAGATACACTTATGTCTAATTTTAACTTCACAGCAGAAAGAAAACCTTGTATTTCAAAAATTAAGAACACTAGTTTTCAGTTTGTTTTTAGGGTGTGAAGGCATGATAAACCATCCCTCTCCTTACCCTTCTCCAACACTCTATAGCGCTTAGCAGAACGTTTACGTTCTTTCCCTTACCCAAGAAGGAGAGGGCTTCAACACACAGTCAACCTGAATACAAATGAGAACTCCAATGAAACTTGAAGACACATTTACCAGTGGATCAGTGTTTAAAATGCCCTACAAGTTATATTAGCAGACATCTTGCATAAAGTGCATTCCAGAGGTCTAAATGTCACTGTAAATTATTTCCCCTTGGTTCCGGTACAAACCTGTTCTTGGCATTGAGTGAAAAGATCCAGAATTGTTATTAACCAAGCACTTAAGAACAATGGTTTTAAACTGCTTACAGCTAACATTGTGATTAAGTCATAGAGGCATTATGATTTGATAATTGATAATACTAATAATCTTAAAGAAGTTATGTTTGTAATACAATAATTTTCTTCACTCAGTTTACCAAAAGACTATGTAAACTTTTGGTTTACATGCATACATATGGACACCGCAAACACTTATGTGAAAACCACTATACTTAATGAGAAGAAACACTTATTCATTAATATTCATTCACTCTTCATAAATACATGGTATAATAGGTCATCAGCTTGCAAAGACAGTGAAGCACAAGGAAGGGTGAGGCTTGAAGTTGTCTGTGTGCATGTGCATGTTTTAATACACTACTTCCCACAAAATCCCTACGGCATTCAGAAAAATTGATTAAGACTATGCACGTCCTCCTGGACAACTCGATTATAATCTTGCATCTGACCCTATACTTGGTGAAGACAGGCAGAATTTATTTTTAAAAATAAGTTGTTTGCTGTTCCTTATTTTCTGTGTCTGACTTGGCACTGTGCGATATAACTTGCAGCCTGCTGCAACTGAAGAAAACGGGAACTGTGATTGAAACATCTCAAGCGTGACACAACGTCAAGAATTTGAGAGATCAACAGGTCATAGGATATCTCATATTAGAGCATCTCTGGACTTCCACACCAAATTTTTCATCTGTAAAATAGAATGATGGTTCCACATGCTACAGGAAAGCTATAAAAGATACTAGCCGTGCAACACTGAGGTACTGAAAGTCACCATAAAAGAAACCAGTGATGAACGTAGTGGTGAAAGTAATAAGCAGAGTAGAATTCAAAAAGCAAGACTCTGACCAGCACGCAAATAGCAAGAGCCATGTACTTTAAACACTGAGGGGAGTGCAGTGCAAATAACTCTCCACGAAGACAGAAAGCATCTGTATGACGCACAGAATGAAGTAGGAGTTCCTATGAAATCAGCACTCCGTGATGGTGTAAGTAAAAATAATTTCATAATGCATTAACCTCACTTAGCATTTAGAAGCTTCAAATCTAGCATTTCCTAACAGCACTTTGGGAAGCCTGGTTTTAGGCTGCGGCCTTCTCATTAGAAAGCTGCACAGTTCTGACAGTGACAAGCAACCCCCTCATTACCTGGAACCTTTCGTCTGTTTCATTCTCTCCAATTTGTCTCAGTAGCTCCCCACTTGCTTGCCCAATGCTTCCAGCTGCAGTCAAAACTGTCTGTCGAGGCTGGAAAAATGTAACAGTGAAACACATTAATTCAAAGAAAACGAGCTTTACTTGAATTTTAGATTTCTGCAAGGAACTTGTACTAGTGTGCAATCAATATGGGTAAAAAATTTTTAAAAAAATCTTTACTTTCCCACATGCAGAACTGCACATCCATTTTTCTGGGGTTTCATCTAAAGTGGTCCCAGAGAATGTGCAACGAATTTTGAAGAACTCAAACAGACATTGTTGTAATCACTCCAAGGATAATTAAGGATGTACAGTCAATATGCCAACTGATCTGAAACATGAGGAGATATCACGTTCTTTAAAACAAATACCTGAAGAGAAGAGATTAAAGGCAAATGGCTGCAGACCTCAACTCATTAAAAAATCTCATCAAGATAGTCTATCTTGGTCCGTACTACTCTGATTTCTGGTAAACTACAACAGAGGTATTAACTTCTCATTTTATATGTCAAAGTAGACAAAGATTGTAAAGAAAAAAATCATGAATGAGTATGTCTCCGCTTCCTACTAAACTGAGTCACAGTACTGTTTGAAACGTGTTTTTTAAAGAGAACACAGTAGCCAGATAAATTAACTATTTATTACACAAATCAATTAACCTCTGCATATAACACAGAAGATATAATATCAAGGGGCAAGACAGGGACTAATATCAAGGCATAAAGACAGAGACAGATGAAGGAATAAGAAATTGGCAAAAGAGTTGCTTGCACAGGGGATGTTATGTGGCACTGAGCAGGTAAGGCTTAGAAGCTAACATGTCTCAAAAAAGCCAAAGCCAAGCACTCTAAAGAGGGAACCCGAGAAGTTTCCATCTACTCACCTCTCCTGAAGTAGGCTGCACAGCCTTCAGCAAGTCTGAGACAGCACTGGCCAACGTTCGAGCAGCCTTCAGGAGGTCTTCTCCACTTCCAACTTCATCATCCATGAGAGCAGCAAGAAGTTTCACACCTTTAGACATCTCAGTGAGGTTGGAAGAGATGGTTGTAATTGCACATCCCACAGCGGTGTAATCAGTGTCAACTGGGTCCCCTGTAGAGCAAATGTTTTTTCATCATTAGAATGCTTTAGTAGTTAAAAGGGGAAAAAAAAGCAGCTACCACAAGCTAAACTCTGGTGACAGACAAAAGACACATTTCAAGATAGCCAAGCAATGCCTACAAAGTAATTTCACTATCAATTTAAAAAGAATTCAAGATTGCTATAATTTCTCCAATTTCTACATTTCTTCTATGAGAATTTATCTTCTAATAGAATTTCTCTTCATTCAATGCAATTTGCTGAGAAGTCCACAGTTTCAGCTATCTTTCAACATTGAAAGAACCCAAGGTAACACAGTATTGGTCACCTTAAGCCACTCACAGCTCCTTCAACTTGAAATTTGCTGAAGAAAAAAAAACACTGTCAACAAACATATAATCTGTCTCTAATGCTTTTTTGTAGTAACCTTGCAAACACTCTCTACTTTGTTGATTAAGTAAGCCACATTTTATCTTCATCAATAGTCATACTTTTAATGTTAGACGTGAATTGAAGATACGAAAATTGTGTTGGGAGAGACAGAAATCTTGTTCTACAAGTCAATACACTTAGCTATGGGGGTATTTTGAGGATAATTTTTCTCCAGCTGCCCCATACTCAGTCCCTATGTTACTTGAATTAGGCTGATCAATAGTCAGGAAATTGCAAGGAAATCCTTCCCTTTGAAATTTACCTGCTGTCAGGTTAACAACAGATGCAGTTCCTGCAGTGATAGCATCAACCTGAGAGTGTATTTCATGTTTTGATTCATCAACCTTGTTCCGAACCCATACTCTTGATGCCTGAAGAGCAATAACAAAATCAAGAATTAAGGATTACTGTGAGGTTGTGTAAGAGGAGATACTATGTAAATCTCTTGTTCCTTCATGAACCCTTAAGAGTGAAACAGAGGTCAATAACCAAGCCCTCAAAGTAAAATATGAAAGCAAGCATTTTCTTTCGCTGAGTCATTCACTACAGAGTTGCTAACACATTTCAACAGCTTCCCTTTTAAGGTAAATGCCATAAACAGTGCATCCATGATGGCTAAACACTTGACTGACAGTTCCCTGTAAGCAATAGTCTCTTAATCAGTCCTCCTGCCCTAACCTGGATCAGTAACATCAGAATCATGTTTTGTTCTTGTTTTTTCAAGTGTCTGCAAGGCAGTCACTACCACTATAAAAACTGCTCATAATTTGCATTTAATGGTACATATGCACATGAAACAAAGAGGACTCCAGACACAGTTGTGCAAGGAAGCGTGCTACGTCTAATCTTCAAGACTGATTAGAGTGAGGTGGAACACTGTACATGAATTCCTTAAAGAGAGCATAAAATTTTAATCTCATTTTAAAAGCTTTAGCAATACCACTCTAGATCCAGAGACAATGACTAAACTGATCAGTAAACGCTCCAAAGCATTACAATCTATTTCTATAAAGGGATTAGAAAAATTTACCATGTCCTGCCCTAGAGGTGGTAGGTTATCAACTTCACTGAGGTCAGCTTGCGCCTGTTGAACAGCATGCATGCTGGTATTGATAGTCCCCATCAAGGCCTGCTGAGCTGAGGTCTGCAAGGCAAAACAAGGAAACAGCCATGCACTGCGTTCAAATGGCACTTCAAACAAACGTTATGTATGCATGAAGAGATAGTGAGTGACAACAATCCAACAACCACACCAGGCCACTTCAGATGGCTAGCTTTTACCTGGTGCAATGGAGAAAGCAAAGCTCTCTAACACTCCCCTCTGTGCTGTTTCTGCCCATGTGATTTTATACTCCTCTGTACTTACACTCATTTATAAAATGCTGAACTTTCTCAGGTCAAACAATGCCAAACAGACACACACCCAACTGTCTTACTGACTCGCATTCTAGGAACACGAAAACCGAATTTGCTTCTAGGATATCACTGATTTCCTGGAACAGCCTACCAATGTAATCAAGGACAGTTCTAAAACTAATTTTCCATTAATAAGAACAAGCTAACAGAAAACTGAAGAGTTTTTGGCAGAGCAAGATGGCTATCCGTATGGGTGTTGTGTCAAGGCTGGGGCTGCAGGGGTGGCCTGTGTGAGGAGAGGCCAGAGGCTGCCCCATGTCAGGTCCCAGGCAGCTCTCACAGACCCACCGCCGGGCACAGCCGTGCCCAGCAGCCAAGCTGGTGGCACCGTGGGGACAACCTCGACAGGAAAGGGCGAAACACCACATGGCAGTGAGAGGTGAAGGAAAAAAAAAAAGTTCAAGAAACACCCCTGCAAACACCAGCGTTGGAGAAGGATGGGGAGGCGGTGGCTCCAGGCAGCAGAGCAGAGATCCCAGCAGCCTGCTGGAGACATGACAGTGGAGCAGGTAGCTCCCTTCAGCCTGGGAAGCAGGCCATGCTGGAGCAGATATCCGCCCTGCAGCTCACAGAGGACCCCATGCTACAGCAGGAGAACATTTTCTTGACAGAAACTGCAGCCTGTGGAGAACCCATGCTGGAGCAGTCTCTCCTGACAGGAGCTGCAGTTCAGAGGAGACCCATACTGGACCCAGTTTATCCTGAAGGACTGCAGCCCACAGGAAGGGCCCACACTGGAGCTGGAGGAAAGGGTGAGGAGGAAGCAGCAGAGAGGGGCTGTTATAAACTGACCTCCTGGGAGCAGGGATTAGAAGAGTGAGAAACAAAGGACCGAAGTTGAGTCCAGGTTAAATAAAAAAAAAGTTTTTGTCTGTTTCTCACCATCCAACTCTATTTTAATTCACAATAAACTAAATTAATTTTCCCCAAGTGGAGTCTGCTTTGCCCATGATGGTAACTGGTGATCTCCCTGTCATCACCTCAACCTGTGTCAAGACAGTCTTTATCTTATCTTCTTCACCCCATCCATCTTGTTGAGAAGCAGGAGTAAAAGAGTAACTGTGTGGGTATTTGCCAACCAGCAAGCGTCAACCCCCTACAAATAATCATATCACTAGAAGTATAGTATGTGTAGGGGGTTGAATACTACTTTAGCTACTTAGAAGTAGCTACTTAGAAGTAAAGAGAAGGCTGGAAGAGCCGGCTTTAAGGAAAATTAGGAAATAAGCAAAAATGCTATACCCTAAATATTTCAGGGAAGCTCAAAACTTATGTTCAGTAGGACAGCCAGGAAGCCACACTTGATATCCTCCTCCTACTCTTAGCAATAGGTATAACATGCCATTTCTGACTACTTTTGCAGCACAGACAAGTTTCACATGCAAAAAAAGTTTCAAATACAAAAGGAGGTTCCTCACAAGCGGGGGCATATGTCCTCTGTGCATCTGACCAATTGTGACTTGTTGCTGGGGAGAAGGCATGATGCCAATGTTGAAAGTCTCTGGGCCACTGGAGCTGGAACGCATAACAGCTGGTAGTGCCACAGAGCCATGTTCCACCTTCCCTGTTCGGTTGAACTGCTGCTGCAAGATGGTAGATCTTAAAGACAAACACACACGCACAAAAAGAAAAATTCCACACAGAGAGAATTAGTTAGCTCCTGCAAATTAAGTCCTGCTGGATTTTCTTCCTTAGGATTTTAAATTGCATTCCACAACATTTGGAGAAGCTGGAAAACTTTATGGGGTTTTTTCCCTAACCATTTTCTAGCATATTAGAAAAAAAAAAATTAATCTGAGGCTTTTGGAAGATCAAATATTGATAGCACTAATGAGCAGGCACTAAGGAAAGAAGGCAATGTGCAGTTTTAGTATATGTGGTACAATGGCTTTACCCCTCTAAGACGCATGACAGACAGAACCAAAACAAGGTTTATGGCATAACAACTGCTTTGTTTCAGTTGTATCGTAGATTGATCAGTAGAAAATAGAAGCTTAATGCCTTTTTACAAGCAATCCCTAGATTTAAAATAAAAACATTCTTTCTTCTCTCTTTATACACACAGTACTTGCTAATAATGTAGCAGCCTACCAGATAGCTGACTGGGAGGCAGATTCAAGAATAATAAAGTTACTGTCATCCATGGTCATGAACCACTTGGCCAGATATACTGCTCATATTTAAATATGGTTCAAGCTTTCACAGCTAGAAGCGTTGACATGAATTCTGGCTTTAACAACAACAATCTACTGGGAAAAAAGTAATTTCAATTGTGAAAAATCTTGCATTCATCTACTACAAGTTATGGGCTTCTCTGCACAGCACTGAGCTAACAGTATATTATTGAAGTGATTTGGAAAGGGCAATGTCAAAAGAAAGCACATCTGATCATGTGTGATCCATTCAAAAACTGACATTTCACTTAAGGCCACATTAGATATCTAACAAGTCTATCTCCTATAAACCGTATGTTTAACAATAAATTAAACAGACTTTTCACATACACACTGCTGACACTGCCATCCTTAGAGTTTGCAGAGGAGAGTTGAGTGGCTCTTTACAGCTTATAACATCATGAACCTATTTCTGTTCCTTCACTGCAAGGAAAGAATTAATATTCCTTTTCCAGAGTACGGTCAACTCTAAAGCTCTGCTTTTTGCTATATTCAGTTACTCACCAATCAGAACCATAGCCTGACGTACTAATACCATAATCTTACCTTCATCCACACCACCCATCTGACTGGTTTGTCTAAAGTGGTTTGGTGATATAAGCCAGCTCTGTTCATGACAGTGCACAACTAAACTGACAGGAGTCAAATTTACTGGAAACCATGGACCTGGCAGACACGAGCGTCTAAAACCCTGTAAATCCTAGATGTTTGCATGAAGATCAAAAACCTAACAAGACATTTTCAGCTCTGCATCATCACTCCCCTCCCAGCATTTTACTGAATTACAGCCTGAGTTCCTTTGTTCAAGTGTCAAGTTACCACAAACTGGTACCACTGCTGGTTGCCTTAACCAACCATTTTAAGTCAAATACCAGCTCTTCAAACCTTGAATGAAGCTATGAGCCTGCTGAATTGCCAGGGGATAGTACTCCCTTCTATTGAAATAACCTGTAGAAAATTATTCTTTAGAAGTAATAACTATACTATTTCACTTGAAAAAGCTGCACAGATAAAAGGCGTTACTCTCAAATAAAGAGCATTTCCTCCTGCTGTATGCACTCACTTCTTAGGTGATACAGATTCTTCCAACATGGTTGATTCCTCATCACCTTCTAGCCCAAATCTGTCTTTACTTTGTTTCTGGAGGGGGAAAAAACCAAAAAGTGTTAAACAACATGTTTTTTTGCTTTCTCTCCATCATTTCCTTACCATTTGTCAGAAACCTAGCCAAATAATTTGCAGAGCCTTGGCTAGTGCTGAACACCATGTTTTTTGGCAGTGTGTGACAATGTAACATCCACCTCAGCAGAGGTGCCCTTCAGCATCTAACAGACCAGGTTCTAAGCCCTGGCAGATTAAGTGCGTAAAGCAAAAAAGTCTATTGGTGCCTTTTTGAATGAAGTGGTATGAAGAAAGTGTTGAGCTACTGTCTTTTCTCACAGAAAAAAAACGTTCTGAGGATCAAGTGATATGCAACAACAGCAAATCCTGGCACAGATAGGACATGTACCATCCCCTTTCTCGTTCTCTTTGAACTCAGGAACATCAGACTGATTCCTCTAACTAGAACTCAGCTACAAGTCATATTTAGCATCCCAAAATGTTACTACATGGTGCTACCTACACCACTAAGAGCTACACATCCACAGGAAAGATAGTAAATTTAATATTATATCCAGGTTATTTTACCATAGCTACTTCAAACTTCTGGACAGTCTACACAGCTAACTTTGAGGCAGGTTTTTTATAGTGGTATATGGGAGGTAAATATACATAAGGAGAGTAAGTCTAAACCATATACATAAGGAATCTAAACCATTAGAAACAACAGGAAACTACCATAAGTCATAGAAGTAGTGCCTTGTAAAAACAGTCTATTTCCACTTGTGACCTAGTACAAAGATACTGTCTGCTTTCCACCTTGCTACATGCTTTGTAGTCTGAACATACATAATAAGTATAAGTAGAGAAACATCCAGTATGACCTTGGGTACATTTAATGGGAACTCCTCATGCACATCCATATATCACCCCCCTACCTTTTCCAAAGAAGTCCTTACTACCATAGTTTGAGTTTATGCATGAACTGAAACTGCCTATTTCTAATCAAGCGCCTTACTTCCATATTAATGTGACATAAAAAAGTATATCTAGATTAAAAAATGGTAAAAGTTAATCAAGTTCAGGGTTCCCTGTCAACCGATTAATGACCTATCACTAAAATTACAGGACAAAAGGGGTTGGGGGCTGGTGAGTGTTGCATCCAGCAGAAAAAAAGTGCCACCAATCCACCTCCAAATGAGTTGGAACAGTCCAAAAGTCACCAAGAATTAACATTATGCAACAGAGAGCTATAAACCATACTTTGATGCATGCATCACAGAGATAACTTGGGCTCCACAACTGAAAACTGCATGCTTCTCATGCATCACAAAGTGTCATGGGTGTTTATTACTTAACCTGCTCCTAATTCATTCATTTTAAAACTGGCTGTGTCAGCAGATTATAAAACAGAAGTTGAAGGAGTGGGAGTGGAAATACACACATCTGTATTCTATCAAGACAGAACGTCTGCTTTCATTTGGCATTAGAGAGCAAAGCTACTTTTGAAGCTTAAGAGCTATAATTAAGTTGTAAACCATCTATAGAAACCTGCTGTTTATTTAAGATTTATTAAACCCGAGACTGACAGCCTCAGAGAAAAAGGCATGTACTGTGATGAATTCTGGCAATCCTCCTCAACCTCTGATTTCATTACATTTGATGTTACATCCTATGCTGTTTGCATGAACACAGGTAATAAATTCTCCTAAGCTGCTTGGCTTTCTGTCATGTTTTTACTATTAAAATCTATTACAGCAAATAATAATGTAGTTTGGTTGAACCTTAATAAGGCAAAAATTTGTCAAGGAGCAACCAGTGCTATTTGAAACACCTCACTTCTCTAAACAGTTTGCTTAGAGTATGTATTCAGCTCCACATTTGTTGGCAAAACTGATATTTTTTGCTCATGCATTTAGTTACTTGTGAAAATTTTGAACATTGGAAATGCATGTCAACCTCTCCTCTTTCCTGCCAGGCACACTCCATAAAACCAAGTTTCAAGACAGTCTGGCCTCTTCACAAACACAGATTTTATCCCCCCCCCGCATAACTGAGATGTAATTCTTTACTTTTTTTTTTTCCCCCTTCAGTTTTGCCAAAAAACTTTTTCAGCTTTGATGCTGTTTGAACAACTATTGCATGGTCCTTAATGCAGCTTTAAATGCTGCTTCCACAGGATCATTTCTTCCCACCTGATTCACCATTTGGGTCCATAGATTAAAAACCATAGTTGAAGCTTTAAGCTCTTCTCTGGATACACACTCCTAGCCAGCAGTTCACCTTCTAGACAGAAAAAACAAAGCCCAAGCATGCCGTACTGAGCCTGACCCATACTACCCCTATAGTTAACAGCCTTGATATTTTATAGAAGCACTCACTTCAGTTAAACAGAAACAGCTTATATTACTTTAAGGTTAAAAAAAAAGCAAAAAACATCAAAACTTATGGTACAGCACTGACTTCACGAGAGACAGAAAACTGCAGCTTGCACATATTTGAGTTTTTGCACTGCCGTACAGTGATTTCTACTGCATTTTTACTATGTCATCTTAATACTATACCTTCTTTAGGATGATATCTATGTAACCTGCAATCAACTGAGAGATCTGTTCTCCTTCAGTGGTCTGTACGGAGTAATAGCTTTCCTGATATTCACCAAAATCCTGAAGGAAGAGAGCAAAAAAACCCTCTTTGAAAATGGAAATAAATGCAGAAACAGTACCAAATACGAGTTAGAGAATTCAAATTTTAAAATTGTTTGTATAGACATTTTATTACATCCAACAGTAAATGCAACTGCTCCAAGATTCTAAACCAGCCTGCATGGGGGCAGAAGGATGAGAGGGGAAGGATGCTTGTTATTGCAGCTTAATCACAGATGTTTCATAAATTGAAATGTCAGAGGACCAAGAGAATACTTAGTATGACTTTATCAGACTCGGTCACTGAAGGATGGAGAAAAGTCTTTAGAATTTTTTTTCTAAAGCAACATCACCCATGCAAATGGAAATTAGATGCACATGATTAAATTGAATATAATTTTCCAGCCACTGCCTCTTGTTTTACCACTTTAAACAACCTTTTCATATCCAAAATACTCTTGTTGCATTGGTCTCTTATGGCCCAAATAATTAACAAAACATCACATTCATTAAAGTTCTTGAAATCCGTAATTATCAAACGTATTAATGAACCACCCAGCACCTTGCAAGTCAAAGTGAATTACAAATGGCAAGCACCATACGGGTTTAAGCAGGTGTAAATAATGATATTTTCTTAACTATTTTAGTGGTTAGGCACAGAATAGATTTAAACAGTACTTTTGGGGAACTGGTCTGTCTAGAAACATCAAAATATGGATTGACTCTACACACCAACATGGGCCACGTGATTAGCTTAGGACTCAGTGACTCTATATAACGCTAGAAAGTTACGGATAAAGCAAGTTACATTAAAGAAACTGTTCTGAGTATAAGTCCATCTTCCTTTCTGCTTGCCACAGATTCCTCCTCATCTGAATACATACAAAATGATTACCAGAGTGAAACTTTTAGGAGAGGCAGCCCAGCGTTTCACTGTTGTCAGTGGCCATTCCTGCAACACTTCCTTGGTCTTCTCATCCACACGCATCACTGAGTCTTTGGTGACACCCAGCAAACGAGGAACCAACTTGTTTTTGCCTTTCATTTTTTCCTACAACAAGGTGTGAAAGATTGTTTTTCATTCAAATGGAGCTTGTCATAGGAGAAAAGAAAAGCATGATGGAATATATTGTCAAAGGGAAGCAACCAGCATGCAGATGAGGACAATTTAAAACTCCAGGCTCAGCGTGTCTGATCACCGACAGCGATATTCAAACCACGCATTAACATTAAGAAGCTCTGATCTTTACTGGATCTCGCTTCTCCCTCCTCCAGGAAACGGAATCATTTTAGTAACAAATCTTTGGAAGTTACTTGAAAAAGGCCATGATGGCAGTCCTTCTAGACACAAGACTTCCTCTGTAAAACCGTATTAGAGAAGCTGAATGGGAAACTGGCATCAGAAGAACTGAAGTTAGGTTGCCCTCACCAGTTCTTGATAAATTTGTGGAGACATAAAGGAAAGCAAGGCCCACCACGGCTGACAATTAGGCAACATCAGCCATAATTTGCCCCATATTTTGGATTTGAAATCTTAGTTATTGTCAATCCATGAGAACATCCTAACCTATGCAAGTATCACAAGGGGGCTGCCATCTGATGTCTCCTTATTTGTGGACTCTGGTTTTCCAAGGTTGCAGAGCATAGGCCCAAGCTAACAATTTGCTACACAAAAATCCATCATAAAGAGCAATGAATCTACATGTCTCATTCCCCTCAATTTATGTAGGCCACGAAGAATGATTTCCTATTTACATAGTAGGTCATTCGATAGACTTTTTAAAAGACCAATTATTCCTTCCAACAGAAGTTTCATAACATGCTTATGCTTTAAGTTATAACAAAAGCAAGATATTAATGAAAAATACAAAGATATTTTTACCTTTTACCATATAGGCCAGCTACACTGTGTTAACAAATCCCCACTGAATTAGCAGCTTGTTCTAAATGTGCACGCTTGTTAGTTTTAATATTTTAGTTACAGTAGACTGCACACTAACTTCAGTATAGTTTCTAATACACAACTTAGCTCGACAGCTCTGTTACAGAGTTGAGACTCCTTTCACCATTAATGGTGCCTAATGACATTTTCCCTTAAAGGAAGCAAGACAAGGTAATTTTTTCTAAGCGTACTGTATTAATAGTATTACCCTCTGCACATCTTTCGTTGTATTTTCACCTTCCATCTGCCTCACTAGAATTTGTGGATGACTAAGTACTTTAGGAAAAGGCAACCTATCAATATTTAGCTACCTACAAAGATTCTGTACTGTAACAACTGTGGGAACCTAAGGATGAAAACGATTGCTTAAGCTTAGCCTCTTTTTCAATCTATGTCAGCAGTTACTGAATACTTGGGCACCAACGCTTCCATCCTGTTTTCACAGCAGAACATCAGTATCTTGGTACCAAATTGTTTCAACAGCCTTAAAACCTGTTCTGCTGTAAGCATTAAGAGAAATTAATCATGCAGCTGATGAAGTTGTTCTGCAGATGCAGTGTTTCAGGATGCAGTTCATATTACCATTAAACGTCTAAACGTTCTTTGTGAATATTTTTCTGAAGACAGTACTTTGCCGGTAACCAAAAGAAAAAAAGAGATGTCAGTTTAAAGAAATTAAATCATGACAAACTCACCTTTTTTTCCTGGAAGCAGTATGACAAGGATCTAAAATGAAATTATAATTCTGTCCCATGTAGTAATTGCACATTTCTTACCAAATGTTGCTTTCGGAAAGAACATCTTTGACCTCTGCTTAGTGCAGAATCTGAGGTAATACATGACCACCCATACAATATGGTCAGCAAGATCTACATTACCTTAACAAGAAAAAATGACACTCCATAGGTCTGCAGGGAACGGGCTAGCTTCACATACTTCACTTTGGCTTCTATTTCAGTCATCTCACCACAGTTTTTGTGCTCCTGCAATGAAAGTTCAGTATTACTTAGGCAGAAACAATACTTTCTGGGAACAAATAAAAAAAGGCTACAGCTTTTATCTGTTTAAGGATGCTTAGTTAATAATCATTACAATGACAATATTTGAAAAAATACTGGCTAGAAATGTTATGTATCCCGTAACTCCTCACATCAGAGAACATAAACAACCTGTGCAAATGGAACGCTCCTCTTTCACCATCACCAATTCTAGCTATGCCTCAGATTCGGCACATTTAAATCATTTCTGAAACAGTTCAAAATTGTAAGTATTGCTGCTATTTGACACTATTAGGTTTCAAACAATCAGTGCCTCTTTACTCATTTAACAGTCCTAGCATCCATATTTTTTTCCAGGAACAGACTACTACTACGTGATTTGTGCCCAAAACTTCCAATTCATGAGAGCCTCACGCCTTGTAATTGACCATTTCTCATCTCTTGTATGTATTTCCAAGGGAGTTTTTTGCCATTTGCATTGTTATCCACAATTTTTTCACCACATGAGAAGAATTCTATAGGTGAGGAACAAGCAATGATGTTTCCAAATAGTTAATCCTGAAATACTTAGATGAGTGTCTTGTAACTCAATTTCTACGTATTAAACAATTTACTCATTAGTAAACTTCATTACCTGTAAGTAATGACAACAACCAATATTACCTATTCAAACTTCATCGCAGTATCTGCTCTCCTACCCCAGACCATTCTGCTGAAAATCCTATCCCAATGTCCTGCTATTTAAATACTGTTTGTGGGATTCCCTATCACACCCCATCTTCCCCTCACATTCTTCTGAACTCCTGGCTGCCACTTCTTTTGTGCTGACTGATGGCAGCAGGGGAAGCACCAAGAACATGGGAAACTTTTCTACTCCAGTTTAAGTTACCATCTTGACAACGTTCCACTGAGGAGCACTGGGAGGAACAATTGCAACTTCAAAACCCCTTTTGCATCCCAAGAATGTAGACTGATCATTTCTGTCAAGTTCAGCACAGAGAACACAACCAGGATCCCGAAAGCACAAGGAGCCCAAATTTAGTCATTGCAGAGGGAATATTTGGCAGAAGTCACCTGCCAAACCCAAGAATTTTATAACTCAGGGAAACAGCTGATTCTTTTCAAAAAGACATCTTGCTTATTCTACCTTGCTGTTATATCTTTGCCCAGCATCAGTGCCCTCACTGATGAGCTTCTTGTCCATGCACTGAAGTATGTAATGACTGCACCTACTCATAGATCATATTTGACATGGGCGAAAATCACATGCTATGAACAGCATGATAGTGATACTCAGAAGTGAATAAATCTTTTTTTGGTTATACTGCAACATCACTGCCACCAACTAAAGGTATACAAAAAAGCATTAGACATCCTCATCTACAAGGAAGTACTACAAGCTCCAGGTACAACAGACTTACTGAGTTACAGAATTCCTAGACTGGGGAGTGTAACAGACATAGGAAAGTATGTGACCTATTCCTGCTCTTCAGCTTGTCTCCCAATTTGAGATCACAGATCACTGGTATGTCCTTCCAGAAAATGTGTGACTTGATTTCAGCCATTGACCTCAGAATTTTTTCAGCTTACATTGTCTTGCCAAACTTGTATTTCAGTAGGCACAGATTTTTTGTGTATCTACAGTACTCGAACTCTGAGACCACTTCCAACAGCATCAATACATTTATAATCAACTGCTTCAGTCTTTTACAACTGTGTGATTCCCAGATACATCACTGGAGCATTAGCTAGCAAAACTCCTTGCTACTTGAAGCTCATGCTTGAATAATATTGGCATGAAATTCAAACTGGTTTTCCTAAATGTGCTTCTATTTTAGTACAAATATACATCCTTACATTTCAATGCAACTGAGAAAAAGGTCTTAAGAATACTGAATATTCACTCTCTCCCCTTCAACAAAGTACACTAATCATCAGTGAAGTAAAAAGGATCAGGACAATAAATCTGCTGAAGAAAGAAAAGAAAAGCTGTCAGATTCTTTACACTTCTTTTTCTTGTAGTTATATAATTCAAGTAGATACAGAGCATACACCTGTGAAAGTTCGTATTTTTCTCATAAAGACAGTGAAACTACAGTAGGTTTTTCAGTCTTACAATTACCTGAAATATTCTCTTTTCAGCCCCTCTTTGTTTGGTATATTCTTTAGGCAGGAATTCTTTTAGGCTAGGGGAAAAAAAACAACAACAATTTCGCAGTTAATGGCGCCTTCTTGAGGAGGGATGCTTTCTATGGTCCTTTATTGGCATTAAGTCCCACAAGCTTTCTAAAACAGGTACAAAATACCTATACAATGAAACAAAACTCCAGCTAAGTACGGTGAGAGCAAAAGGATCCCTTGCATAACTAAGAAAAACACTTTAGTTATACCCCCATGTAATACCTCTTCATGTTTTGAAAAGTCATCAAAAGTAAATAATAGCTGGAACATTTTCCATTCTTAAACTCTATGATGTCTCTCATCAGCTCAGAGGGGTTCACATCTAAATCTAGATACACTTATTCTAATCTGGGGGAAGAGGGGAACATCAACGCTTGAGCCAGCTCTGTGTCCAAGTTCAGACACTGCTATTACTTTCCAGTAGCACTTTGATTTACTGATGTGCAGGACCCAAGTTCTTACTTTGTATCTTCCAAGAAATGTTATAACACTAATATTTTACTGAAAAACTGCAAAGCCATTTAAGTGGACACTTAATACCAGTCACTATCTCAAAAACAAAGTAATAAGTAACCACCCCTAAATTCTATAGCTCTCAGAAACTAAGGGTCTCAGAATACAAAGTAAACTAAGCAAGTTCAGCCTCCATGATAGACTTTAGTCAAGGCGGGGGGGAATCTTTAAACCCCTCACCTGTATCCCCTCGCTGTATAATAAAATAAACCCTTTATCTCAGCCAAACATCACCCCAACTTGAAGACGTATCAACATCATGCTTTAACAAACATAGTTTCTTTTCTGGATTACACCTTCCAATCTGGAACACTCTGCTCTGATGAAACTATGTCATATCTTCAGCCTTTCATTTTCAGCCTGCAGAAAGTTCCACAGTTCTAAGGTTCCCCCCTGCTTTGGACTGTTAAGAATCACAGAAAAAAGTATGACTGGAGAATCTCCTCCTCATTTTGATTTATTCAGTAAGCAAGCACACTATAAACACAGAAACCTAAAACTACCTACTACCAAGTCGCAAGTTTTGAGAAGGATAGTTTTTTTTAAGCAAGATTGGCAAAAAATTTGCTCAACTGTTCTGCAGGGGTATTTTTGTTGATTTGGGGGGGGTATGGGTGTTTGTGGGTTTTTTTGGTTTAGCATGCTTTTTTGTTTTTAAACACAGAAGCCTGTCATTGCAGACAACAAATAACAACTCAAAAGACTAAATCATGACTTTGTGCTTTCTTCAAAAATACTATTCAGTAGCGAGATCATTCCTTTTGTTCTTTCCATAAAACTCTAGCAATATAAATCAAAGTAAGACACAACTATCCTCGCTAATCTTTCTTCCAAAGCTTCAGTAGTTACATCTCACTAATACATGATACAGAAATCTCTTCTCAGGACTTACTTACACAGACATATCATGGGGTGGGGAAGGCTGAACAGCCAAATCAATTTTGTACATAAGGACTGAATACAGCTTATTACCCTAAAAAGCTGGTGCCTTTATTCTGAAAGAACTGGTGCTTCTATACAGAATTTCATAGGTTCAAACCAGTTTGGTTAAATTCACTTCTAAAGCAAACGAAAAAAAAAACAACCCAGCCCAAACCTGAATTAAATCTAGTTTAATTCTAGAAATGGATTTATACAGAAAAATGATACTTTGATGCACAATTCTCATCTTTTATCAACTAGAGTTAATTTTGTCAGCTATTTGTATACAGAATCAAGACCATTACATTTTTAAGCACATCTACTTACTTCGTTAACTAACACACACTTTAAGAAGGCATTGCTGAGGAAACATTATTTGAAGCTTCTTAAGCAATAACAGTTAAGATAACAACTTTGTGCTTTGTCTGTGAAGCACCAGTTGCTATACTCTTGCATATGTAGCTGGCAGTTAGATCAGATGCTTTTTCCTTGTATCACCTTCCATTATTTTTTCAATCAACAGACAAGTAATCACCTCAACTGAAAGAGTGAAATGCTAGTTGTAAACAGACTGAGCTTATTTTAATGCTACCTATAATCACGATATTTTCTTTATAATGCAAACAAGCAATAGTCTCTATTTAGCAACTTGTTTAATGGAGTTAGCAAAACCACCTGGAATATATTATCATTTAGCATTCTTTAATTACACATTATTACAATGGATAATGAACTCAGTTAAAAACATCTAATAGCAAGCAGTGTTTATTTAACTTCATTTACTGTTCCTACAGTTCTTAAATTATACAGGAGTGTGAACATAGCAATTATTTTTCATTAGAATAAAGGTATATCCAGTGTTCTTGGAAAAGGCAGTTCAAGACAGTAAAACAGACTAGATGAAAGAATTGAGCTTATTGGTCACCAAGCATGCTTGAAAATAAAAAGCAGAGCTGGGCAGTTTTAGCTGCTCATTTCCTGTCTGTATATGAATAGTACGAGTTCTTTATTAGATATTCTCTCAGCAAATTTAAACACAGTGTACTACCTCTGTAGGTGCAATTCAAAACTTCAGCTATACAAGGAAGGGCATGAAGAAGGACTACTTGCAATTAGATAGTTTCACAATTTACTTTGGCAGGAGCTTCAAGGAAATTCCAACAACCAATACCAAAGTGTTAACAAGATGCATGCAATAATCTTCATCTGTGCCAAGAATTATTTGTCAATGACAAAAAAATATACAAAAGATCTCTCTGTATAAACATATTGCAGACATGGCAAACTAAACTAAGCTGTTTCAAAACAATGCTATGAAATACTAACACTGTTCTGTTACCTACTGTTTTCTGTACGAGCTGACATTCTCCTTAAGGGAGTCTGTAGCATGTTCAGGTTTCAGTGGTGAGTGAATGGACACCTCTCAAATGCATTTCATGTAATGAGCTACAATATACAGTTTACATAAAATACAACTACTTTTATACTTGAAAAGGATCAATGTTCATCCACCAGAGAGTACAAAACAGTTGGATGAAACTTAATCAGCTCATTTTTTTTTTCCAATAAAAAAAAAAGTTATAAGTTTTTCTGAAAGGATGAGAGATGCATTTTCAGAAAAAAAAAATATCAGCATTTATCTACACTATTCATATATATATTGTTGATAATGAGTCCGGAGTCCTTGGCTTCTTCAGACTCACAAAACAAAAGCATGAGTTTTCACGAAAAAGGCTGTCATGAAGGCTACATACATCCAAATACACACAACACTAAATCGTAAGCCTGCACATTTGAAATGAGAAGGCAATGGCTAGGGACTTAGGGTTCTGGAACAAGCTTCTCTACATAGGGCGAAAAGAGAATTACTTCTAAACCAGAAATCCTTCATTTTATGAAACTGGTTATACACCAGGACAGCAAGCGATTACACTTATTGACCTGCAAGGCTTGATCCTAATACAGTCAATGCCCATATAAAAGAAAATATAACAATAGTAGAGAAAATTCCCTGCAGAAGCTAACAAGGTTCTAAATTTTGGAATTGCAGTCCTAAATGACTTCCACTGGAGTAACGTTCTCTTTCTAACACAAGGTTCAGTAATCTACACCTTTCATTTCTATTAGGATAAATAAAAAAAATGTACTTTATACATGTGATGACTTTATTCTGTGATGGACTTCAAACTATCTAGCATGACATACAAAGTAGAAATATCATCCAGTCAGCAGTTTCAGTCCACCATAAAACACTTACAACACATGAGCTTAAAAAAAGAAAAAAAAGAAACCCTTTACACTGAGAAGCCTAGAACAATTTAAGCAACTGAACTCCGCACAGCAGTCTGCAAAAACTGCTGGTTAAGTTTGTGGGAAATTATTGCTTTAAAAATCAAAACCAACTATTTTTGAGAACACCTAACTCCTGAAATCATTACCATGACACAACATTAGCTTGTCACCAGGTAGTACCCTAATGGCTTGCTGCAGGCATACTCTTGAGTGAGTGGAGCGAGAAGGGAAGAATAAGTAGACAATGCACAAATCCCCAAGGAAGATTGTTGTATAACTGGTCACAATTCTAGGGAATAAGAACCAGGAGCACGCTGAAGCTATTTCACTGGGTTCCCATGGTTCTTAAAGACATCAGTAGCCCTACTAGCAAAGGTGAACGGGTTTATCAGTAGCAGAAAAACATACAGTACAAAAGAAAAGCTGATTATTAATTGGAACTGAAGGATGTTTGTTCACCCAGTTTGTTTCCATAACTGAACTGCTACTTCAGGAAAATCTTTCTTAAGTGAAGCATTTCAAACAGCCAGCTTTGCAGTACTGCATGTTCCAAAGGAAGCCACCATTTAAAAGTGATTCCCTGAGATGCAGTAAAGCCCAGACTCAGGCTCACAAAGGAAGTGTAAGAGTTAGCACTGAGCACTTGGCCAGTGGAACAGGACAGAACCCAAATACACACCCATTGTTTTGTGGATCCATTAAGGTGTCCGGGAGCCTCATATGTAGGCAAGGCTTGACGGACTGTGCAGTAAATACTTTCTTTTACCATGCTACACTCCTTTCCTCAGCCTCCAGCCTTTGGTTTAATCCGCTTGCAGGCAAACCAATCAGAAAATCAAAATGGGTAGAAAAATGGGACATCTGAATTTCAGTGATACTAAACTTGCCCAGCTGACAGCAATAAAGTAAGTACCACAATAAAGGGTAAAAGACAGGTCACTTGTAAGCAGGACTCCTGTCCGCATGTGAAAAAAACCCACAATTCTAGATCTCCATTCATACAAGCCATGAGGGGATGAATCTGCACAACTAATTAATGCTATTAAAAGCTTGGAAAAACTAGCTTCTACACACAGCAATATTAACTTTATTCAAAGGACAAAGTATCTTCCATTCATGTACTTTCCTAGCAAATCCAATATCTGTGATTTATACTGATGTACTCTTAATTCACACCTGGCATTACTAAATGCAGGCAGAAGTAGACTTCTCAGGAAGAACAAAATTCCAGTTCTCCCACATTATCAGGTGGTTGGGGAATCCAGCTACATACTTAACTGGTGCCCTGTGGGGAGCTGGTGCCCTGTGCTGCCTAACAAGCCACTGCCAAAGGTCCTCTCACCAACTGGGGTTGCTGATTTGTGCAATAAGGTTCCTTTCACAGGGAGATTACTACTGAAAACACTCTGAATCCGATTACTTCTGCTTGGAGTACTAAAATGGGTTTAGCCTGTGACAACTCAACATTAGAGTTACACTTGAGATCACCCAAAATTAGAAGTTAAAAGTGTTTACTCTAAAAATCCAGGTTTGTGTTTGTGTTCTACATGAGGTCCAAACTGGATCTGTGCTTGAAAGCCTCCAAACTCGCAGGCCTTCTCAAAGGAGACAGGATGGGAACCATTCAGAATGTCATCACGAGCCTATAGGAGGTAAGTAAAGACACATCAGGGACATCCAAAATAACTATTATGTCTCTGAAATTCCTTGAAAGCTTGAACACAGCCCAAGAATCCAGCAACACACTTTTCTGTCTGAATGTCTTTATTGTTCCATTCTGGATGTGTTTATGACTAGTAAAATAAACAAAGGGCTAGATTATTTTCTGGTGAATATCTACAGAGACTTATTGAAACCATGACTGCAACAACTTTCATCAGAGGACCTGACACTCATTGTCTGCTGTATGTGTATATAAAACACAACATATGCACATATGCATTGTGTATGTATATATACACAGATATATGTGTACATACACACATGTAAAATCTTTTATCTTACCATCTTGTAACAGCAGGGAAAACAATCTACATGACTAGTAAGTAAAAACCAGATTACTACTACAGAAATGGCAACAGGAGAAGGCAAAGAGCATTTTCCTTCTCTTTGTTTAAATTCAGTGGTCACAGAAGATGACAGATGATATAGCTCTGGCAATAGAAGGCTCATCTATCCATAGACAAAACAATGACAAGGCAGCATCAACACATATTGTGATAACAGTAGCCTGAAAGAACTATCTAAGTGGCAGGAGAACAGCTCAGTGCAATACAGGCTTTCAAAAAACTTGAAAAAATGTAATGCTGTCTTACAAGCAACACCATCTTTATCTTTTGCCTCAGAGTTGTAAAATATAATTTAGAGCAATCCTATTAGAATCAGCTGCAAGTATAACAACTGAACATTCCATTAAATTTTCAATGTTGTTGGGGCTTTTTTTACTTTAAAAATAAAAGAACTTTAACAAAGAGTTTAAAAGCCTACTTTTTTTTCAAACTGCATTACAGGCAACTGCACTGAAGCCTTCAGCTGTATAGTATCTGCTGCATAAAACTCTTAGCTTTGCTAAGGCATGTATAGTACCTCTAGCAGTCTGAGGAACCTGCCTAGGTGGACTCCCACCATATTACATGATGCGGTCCATTTCGACCAGGAAGCCTGCCTGCCTTGTGGGCTGTCTGGGTGGAAGACCGGAAAGGGAGTGCAGAAGCAGCTCTCTCACTGATCTGGCAGAAGAGAAAACAGATGAGAAATGGAAAGCTGGATGCCAGACTGACCTGAGATTCCATATTACAGAGAAAGCATCACCTATAGAAAAGAATGGGGAGAAGAACAAAAAAGAACAACTTAAAAGACTAAAGACATTCATGAATTTTAAGGAAACCACAACAAGGATGTGGAAGTCAGTGCATTTTTGGTGTAGTGTCCATTATTGGGTGGAAATTATTTGATTAAAAAGAACCAGCAAAGCCTCTGTACTATCACATGTTCCTGGAGGGTTAGACAAAAAAGTAAAATCAAAGCACATCCAGAACTGGAATTCTAGAAGATTGAGTATTTCAGCAACAGAATTTTTCTAATTAACCTAGACAGGTTTCCTCAGACAAGGTAGAATCCATACTTCTGGTCCACATACTGTACCTGAACATAAAGCAAATTAAGCTGAACAGGATCTCTTGAATCTACATTCTGGTCTGAATAAAAGAACTTTCGTCTCAACAGCAGTGTTTCATTTTCATCAACGCCTTGTTCTCTAAATGTTCGGCTGTGATCTAGCCAATTTACTGTAACAGAACCACAGACATGCACACAGTTAAATATGCAGTGTTGCCAGTGTTAATAGCTGTTGTGAAAATCATGTGATAATTGGCACGTTCACTGAAGGGAGAAACTCTGCAGAAAATGTTGCTTTCGTTTCTGGTTCTACTCAGTGTTGAAGGTTGCTACAGATGAGAACTGAAGAACAGCATTGCTGAGAAACAAGAATTTAATACAACATAAAGACACCATTAATATGTTACTATAGTTGTTTCTTCAATACTAATACAGAATTTAGATCTCCAAAGCTGCATTGCAAAACTACCTAAAGGTTTACAAAGTTATCGCCTTAAAACCAATTGTTCTGTTTACTTTTCTTACCACCGAACACAATTTTAAAACCTCTTCCTGCCAGTCACAGTTAATCTTAGTACCTTATGTAAAACAGAAAAAAAAAAAAAAAAAAATCGTTCTCATGACT